>Ga0326727_10002246_pt1 | contig 67232 bp, 59 predicted proteins | sample MB2enrmetagenome_FD_207643 | JGI IMG/M metagenome (GOLD analysis project Ga0326727, IMG submission 207643) | Lab enriched peat soil microbial communities from McLean, Ithaca, NY, United States - MB29MY | ecosystem: Environmental > Terrestrial > Soil > Wetlands > Peat | place: USA: New York...
TCTGGTGCTGTTGATCTGCTGCGCCAACGTCGCGAACCTTTTGATGGCCCGCGCGGTTTCCCGACAGAGAGAATTTGGGGTGCGCATTGCTTTGGGCGCCAGCCGGGGAAGGGTCGTGCAGCAACAGTTGGTGGAGGTCTTGCTGTTGGCTGGCGCAGGCGCCATTGTCGGTGCATTGCTCGCGCGTTGGCTGGGAGAATCACTCTACCGCGTGCTCCCCTTTCTTGAACCCTCCATTCGGGCCGCCCTTGAGCCGCTGATGCACGTGGACCCCAGCGCCAACGTCCTGGCCTTTACGGTACTGATCTCCGTCAGCGCGGCCGTGCTCTCAACCATCATGCCGGCTTTGTCGATCGGCCGCTTGGACATCATCGAAACGCTGAAAGAGGGAGGGCGTAGCGGGACCTCGGGTGTTCGCTCGCACCACGCCCGCGGGGCGCTCGTGATGCTGGAGGTGGCGCTTGCGACGTTGGCGCTCTGCGGAGCCGGCCTGGCGGCGCGGAGCTTCCAGAAGTTCGCCACGCTTAATCCGGGTTTCGACTCGCGAAACGTATTGGTGGCGCACTTCTACCTTTCCACCAACGGCTATTCGTTAAGTCAGGAAAAGCAGCTCTTCCGCAACCTGCGTCTGCGTCTGGAAGCGGCTCCGGGCATCCAGCAGGTGACCTATGCGGACTCGGTTCCGCTTTCGATTATTCCAATAGGTAGCGACCGCGTGGAGGTGGAGGGCTTCTTGCAGGATCGGGGCGGGGTGATCTCTCTTCCACGCTCCATCGTGGCGCCCGGATACTTCAGTCTGATGCGCATCCCCTTGCTGGCGGGCCGCGACTTCACCGAGCAGGACGACACAGACACTCTCCCGGTGATTATCATCAACCAGACTTTTGCTAAGGAGTACTTCGAGGGTAAAGACCCCATCGGCCGCAGGGTGCGCGTTTCGGATACCTGGTCGACTGTGGTAGGCATGGTCAAAGACAGCAAGTACCGCAACCCGCCGGAGGCGCCCATGCCCTTCTTTTACGGACCGTTCCGGCAGATCTACTATTCAGGCTATACCACCTTCCTCTACCTCCGGACGAGCGGCGACAGGGGGGCCGCGCGCGCGGCACTGCAGCGTGAAGTGGCGGCCCTCGCCCTGAGCAGCGGACTGTACGACACGGCGCCACTCAGCGAGTACACGCAGGGGGGCTTGTTCGCGGAGCGGATCGTGGCGGGCTTGCTTTCCGCGCTCGGCATGCTGGCGGTGGCGTTGGCAGCGGTCGGATTGTACAGCGTCATGGCGTATGCGGTCAGCGAATGCACGCATGAGTTCGGAATCCGCATGGCCTTGGGCGCGCAGCGGCACGAAGTACTGGGCCTGGTATTGCGGAGAGGCCTGGTGCTGACCCTGCCGGGCCTGGTGGCCGGAGTGGCCGCCGCCATGGCAGGCGCCCGCCTGGTTTCAAGCAAGCTGAATCTTCCCCTGAGTCTTGCCGAGCCGGCCGTGTTCGCTTTGGTGGCCTTGGCCCTGGTCCTGGTCGCGCTGCTAGCCAGCTTCGTGCCCGCGCGGCGCGCCACCAAGGTGGATCCGATGAAGGCCCTGCGAGCTGAGTAGCGGGTAGCCAACCCTTTGCAGTAATTCGTCATGCAGAAATTCGTCCGTCGCCAAAAATACCAAGATGCGGTAAATTATTCTGGGAGGTGAGCATGAAACTGTACATAGGATTACTTGTGACATTTTTGATCCTTTCCGTTCCCGCTTTTGCGCAAACCAAGGGCGGTGAACACGCCCAGGGTAAAGCGGAGGTACACAAAATTCCTTCTCATGGGCCTACTCCGGTTCGAGGTGCGGGGCGCGTCCCCGTGGAGAACCGCAACTATAGCGACAGGGCCGGACACCCGAACGCCCCTCACGTCGATCCTGGCAATAAGTGGATCGGGCATGACACCGGCCGTAATGATCCTCACTACCATCTCGATCATCCTTGGGAGCATGGGCACTTCACGGGCGGGTTCGGCCCCCACCATGTCTGGCATCTTGAAGGAGGGGGTCCGGCGCGTTTTTGGTTTGGCGGGTTCTACTTTAGCGTTGCCCCATACGACTACGGCTTCTGTAGTGACTGGCTCTGGACTTCTGACGAGATCGTGATTTATGAGGATCCCGACCACATCGGCTGGTACCTCGCCTATAACGTGAGGCTGGGGACCTACGTTCACGTCCTGTTTCTCGAATGAGTCAACAGGCCGCAATAGCCGGTAGTGGTGTCATTTGCGAGACACGGGCGCTCCAGACCGCAGTCATTCCCGCGAAAAGCTTGCCCTGAGCTTGCCGAAGGGCGGGAGTCCACTCCGCAAACCCTCGGAAATGCACTGTCCACGGGCTGGATTCCCGCTTTCGCGCGAATGACTAAGCCTCGCAAATGACACCGATACCCGGCAACCACATGTACCAACTTCTACAGGCTCGCGGCGCCCGCTTCGCTGCCGCGGCGCTTTCCGGCGTACTGTTTTACTTCACGCTCGGACTCACGCCTTGGTGGCCGGCCGCCTGGCTGGCGCCCATTCCCCTACTGCTTGCGGCCTTTCATGCCAGCCGGCGGGAGGCACTCCTGCTGGCTTGGCTGGCGGCGGCCATCGGCCTCAGCTCGAGTTTCACCTACTACCTGAAAACCACGGGAACGGTGGCGACGGTGGTGCTGCTGCTCCTTCAGGTTCTTGTCTGGGGCTTTTTCGTGACCCGAACGCGCGCCGCAGTGTTGGCCTCGCGAAACTGGCTGGTTGTTTTCGTGTATCCCGTGCTGCTGGCCGCAATCGACACGCTGGTCTCGTTCTTCTCGCCGCATGGCACTTGGGGCAGCTTTGCCTACACCCAGATGGACGCACTACCCGTCATCCAGATCGCTTCCGTGCTGGGCGCGCCCGCCGTCGTCTTCCTCGTCGCATTGTTTGCTTCCAGCGTTGCCGTGGCGCTCTATCGCGGACTGCGGATCGGGCGTCCCTTGCTTGCCTACGGAGTTCCCCTGGTGTTGATCGCCGCTGGACTTGGCTTCGGAGCGGTTCGCCTTCGCGAGGCCAAGACGGCGCCGACGGTGAGAATCGGAATCGCGTCGATCGACGATTTCATCGACGGGAAAACGCCGCCCGAACGCGCCGAGGCCGTGTGGCGCGGATATGAGGACACAGTGGCCAGACTCGCCAGGGCGGGCGCCCGCATCGTCGTGCTGCCGGAGAAGATTGCAGCACTCGCGCCCGAGGAGGCCGCGAAGCGTCAACACGAACTGGCGTCGCTGGCACAGAGGACTGGGGTGTATTTGCTGGCGGGCGTGCAATTGAACCACGCCGAGCGCAAGGACAATGCCTCGTGGCTGTTCAGTCCCACGGGAGAGCTGCTTGCCGAGTACCACAAGCAGCATATGGTTCCTCACCTCGAGAGCGATCTTGCGCCGGGGAATGAAGAGATTGTGCGTACGATCAGCGGCGCGCCTTTTGGGCTGGCCATCTGCCGCGACCTGATCTTCACCGACTTCGGGCGGCGCTACGGACGGCTCGGCGTCTCCGCCATGCTGGCGCCGGCCTGGGACTTCTACCGTGACGCCTGGATGGCCTCGGGTGTGGCCGCTCTGCGCGGAGTCGAAAGCGGGTACTCGGTCGTGCGAGCGGGCCGCGAGAGCTATCTGAACGTCAGCGACCGCTACGGCCACACCATGGCGCGCCAGCGAAGCGATTATCTGCCGGGCAGCAGCATGCTCGCCGACCTGCCCCTCGGTCCCGCCACCCCCACCCTCTACGCGCGCTATGGCAATGCCTTTGGCTGGCTCTCGGTGGCGGCATCAGCAATTTTGCTGTTTTCGCCGAGGAATTGGCGGATGGCGGCGTAAAGGGCCTCGGGTTGTTCGAGCCAGGAAAAGTGCCCGCAACGCTCCAGGATCACGAGCCGCGACTTCTCGAGCGCGACGTGTATTTCGTATTGCATGCCGAGGTCGATGGGATCCTGGCGGCCAGCGATCACCAGGGCGGGCAGCGAGAGCCGGTGTAATGCGGGCCGCATATCCATGCCCGGGGCCATTTCGTCGGCCACCAGCGCCTGTCCCACATCCTCGTGGTACGACGCCGGGCCGAATGTGGCGGCCACTTTCGCAGCCTTTTCGCGATCGTAGAAATACGCTGGCAGCACGGTCTGGAATGACAGTGTGCGTTTGGCCGCCGCTTGTTCGTCTGGAGTCAGGCGCTGCAGGACGTTGTCCCTCATCGCCGCCAGCAGGGATTCCCGCACCGGCCCGGGGTTCACCAGCACCAGCGCTTCCACGCGCGCCGGAAACGCCAGGGCGTAATTCATCGCCAGGGTTGCACCCGCCGAGTGCCCCAGCACGGTCCAGCGCACGAGTTTCAGGCTTTCGCGCAGAGCCTCCAGGTCGGCGAGGTACAGCTTGAGGTTAACGGTCTGGCGATTAATCTGCGCCGGACGCGAGCGCCCCGTGCCACGCAACTCCACCAGAATCGCCAGGTTCGAGGAAGCCAGTTCGCGCGCCACCGGCTCGAGGTAATCGCAGTCGAACCCCGGCCCCCCCGAAAGCACCAGCAAGGGCCTTCCCTGCCCATAAAGACGATAGTGAAGATCGAAACCAGGGCGCGCAACCTTCCCTTCGCGGGGATCGCCCGCCCACGCAAGATGGGGCATAAGAAGAACTCCTAGCGCCAGGGGCGCCGCGAGTCGTTGTCGTTTCATCGCCACGCTCCGGTCGAGTCTGGCACGCGGCACCGTTTCGGGCAAGCGCTTTTCCAGGCCTTGCCCTTTTCCCGCTTGCGAAGTCTAAGGCGGCAGCTCCGCAAGCTCCGCTGCCGCACTCCAAGACCGCTACTCGCAGCGTAAGGCCGCCGCAGCATCAACCCAGCGAAGAGCAGGCGAAGAAAGTCGTTGACACACAAGCCGGCGCGATGGTAGCCTGGGGCACATCTGACTCTACAGGTTTGGTTTTTCAATGGATGGGCGTTTTCCGACCCAATCCGCTTACCCCACAAAAAGGAGGTCAAAACAAGATGACCAAGAGAAACTTGTTGTTGGTAGGCCTGTTTGTATTTTTCGGGATCGTGGCAATGGCCCCGAGCGCCCTCGCGCAAACCACATGGACGGTACCCGCGCCTGTCGCATTGACCTCTGGGCGCGCGGAGGGCAAGGCGGAGGCGACTGCGCCGGTCAAGATCGCGCTCCAAACCGGCGGCTATGTGTCAGCAAATAGCTACTTTATTATTACCTATAGTGCGCCCATCACGAATATCGGCTTAGTCGCCGGTACGGCAACCGTCACCTGCGGGAGCACTGCGCAGCCTGCCGCCGGCCCCTGGGCCAGCGGCGCTTGTGTTAACCTCAGTCCGTTGATAATAGCTACCGTGAATATTCTGACCATACAATTCAGTGCACTCACGACCTTTACCACAGGGGATGGTAGCTATTTGTCCGTTACTGTTCGCGTTGATGCCAGCGGCGTGACGCCGCTCCCCGGGCAAGTCACCGCCGCGGTGTACGCGACCCTTCCACCCTCCGGGTATGCGATCAGCGTAAGTCCTACCACAGGCCAGGAGGTCCTGGCTGTGAATGCCAAGCCGTCCTTGGTGCTGCAATACGATCCTTACAAGGACACGCTCGTGGATAAGGGGACGCCGGCGGACGTGCTGACCTGCATCGGTGTTGAAGAGGGCACTCCGAATGGCGAGTTTATCATTAACATCGCTGAGGCTTTCAGCTATGCGTTGACGACCCAGGCCCAGGAAATGATCTGGGCTCCGGTTGAGGGTTTTAATGGGGCAAGCCCCCCGGACGTTACGAACGGGTCCAACCTTGTTTTCACTTTTTCAAACGTACCTGCTGAGGTGGGGATCCAGGCTAAAGACATTGAGCCGTGCAGTACATTGAATACCTCGGACCCGCTTTACTGCCCTAATGGGACTCTGGCGTTGACTTTGACAAGTCCGAACGTTGTTCCGCCCTCGACGAACGGTTGGGCGAGTTTCACGTATAGCGTTTCGCACCTGGATGCCGGGTCTGCGGAGAACGTGAGTCTGTGGTTCTTGTTTTGGTCCAATGGCCCCCTGCCGTCTGGGTTGCCTCCCATGACGGTCAACGTGGCATATTCTCCCATCCACTTGGTACTCCCCTCCACCCTCCCGGACCCGTCGCCTATTCCGTACTTTACGGGCGTAGCCGAGGCAGCCACAGCGTTGCCCGTGGTGAACTTTGGCGACTGCGTCACCTACCTGCTGTTCCCCTATGTGAATACGTTCATGGCTGGTGGCACTGCTGCGTTTGCTAATTTCGGCACCGGCATCGCCTTCGCCAATACTACTGCGGATCCGTTTGGCTCGAACCCCGCTACAGCGGGAGGCAGTGCCGTGCCACAGACGGGTAGCTGCACCGTGTACCTCTACCCGGCGAATGGAAAGGCTACGGTGGTGTATACGACACCTGTCATATCCTCAGGTCAGTCGTGGGCGTTCGACGTGGGCTCCAGTGTACCGGGATTCGCCGGCAACACGGGTTACGCCATTGCCATTTGCAACTTCCAGAACGCCTACGGGTTCGAGGAGGTGTATGACAACTACGGTATCGCTGCTCCCACGGCTACCTTGGGACTCTACGGGTACATCCTACCGAATCCCACGTTCTACCCTCGTAGTGGGGCCGGTGCCGCGCCCGCAGGGAGTGCCATTGCTCCGGCAATTACGAACAAGGTGATGCAGAAGCTGCTGTACGACCTTGGTAGGAAGTGACGCTACCAGACCGGCACCTTTGTGACGGTAGCGAGTGTATTAGCGGACACGGGAGGCATCCCCGCGCGCGGCCGGGGCGCCTCTCGGCCGCTCCAGTAATCGCCCAGGAGCGGGGCGCAGACCTGCTTTTTAGGTCTGCGGTTTTTCCCATCCGCACGTTCTGCTCGGCCCTTCGCTGAAAAGCCGCAGACCTTGAAAAACAGGTCTGCGCTACCCCCTTCGATGGCTTAGGGAGAAGCTCGAGTGTGTATGAATGAAACTGAATCAATAGCCCTCCCCCCTGGGGAGAGGGTGTCCCGCTCCGGCGCTTTCACCAGCCGGAGCGGGACGGGTGAGGGGTCAGTTGCGCGGCATGGACTGATCAGACCGGCCAACATAACAATCCTCTTTCGCAGGGTCTTTGCGCATTGGGCTCGGCTCAGAATGAACACCGTCATCAAGCTCGATCGCCAGTCGATATTCGAAGCAGTAGAAATCGACAAGCCAGCCCTCGATCCGGCGTGGACGGCCAAGTTCCCCATGCACCTTTGACCGGGCAACAAACGCGATGCCGCTTTTCCGCTTCGGTTGGGTTGCGCCGCAACTTGCGGGTGCGTGGGAGTGGGATGCGCGCGGGGTGAGTATAGGGGCTTGGCGAAGACTTAGCCGGGCACGACAACTTTGCTTGGCGAGGGAAGCAACCCCTCACCCGGCCCGCGACGGCTGGAGAAAACGCCGTCGCGGTCCACCCTCTCCCCTTGGGAGAGGGCCTGGAGTTTCTACATTTTTCACGCGGCAGGGCCACTTTGCGATGTGCTGCGTTTCTGACATCACGCGTAGCGCCCTTCGGCTATACACGCTCAGAATGAAGAGCATCTGCCCCTCTCCGACTGCCTACTGCTTACTGCCGACTGCCTACTGCCTTGGCCGGGTGGCGCAGACGTCGGTCTTTGATGTCTGCGACATGGAGCGGAAGTGGTAAACTGTGCGGGACATTTGAGCCGGCGGTGCGAGACCTTTGGCCCTGCGGCTGGCGGTTGCTCGGGCCCGCGGGCTCTCCGTAGCACTAGTTCGTGAGACGTTGTTGCGCCGCGAAGAATCTGCTTTTGGTTGCGGCTATGCCGCGCTGTGTCACCTACGGGCGGTTTCCTCCGCCCCGTAGGCGGGTTCAACCAAGTACGTAGAACATCGGAGGATGAAATTCGACGAGGTGGGGCGATGAAATTACGCTGGGTTCTGCTCACAGCTTTCTTGTGTCCACTTTCAGCTTCACTCTGGGCGCAAACCAACAAGGCTCCGGTGTCCGATACCTCCGGGTGGATGGATATCTTGCCTGACGAGTCCTTCCATGGCTGGACCCGGGTTGCCATCCCGCCGGACAGGGCCTTGGACCCTGTTTCCCAATGGAAGGTCGACAAGGCGCGTCGTATCGTCATTTGCGAGGGCGACCGCGGTCACGAATGGCTTCGCTACGATCGCGAACTCGCCGATCTGATTCTTCACGTAGAATGGCGCTTCGATAAGCGCGAAGGACTCAAAGGATATAACAGCGGGGTCTTCATTCGGAATAGCGCCGACGGGCGGGTTTGGCACCAGGCACAGGTGGGGGCCGGAAACGACGGGTATCTGTTCGGCCGAACGTTGCTGGACGGAAAAATCACTGAGATGAGGTTTAGTCCCAAACCGAAGGTAAACCACATCAAGGCGCCGGGTGAGTGGAACACCTACGAGGTGCGATGCCAAGGGCCGCAGATCACTTTGTGGGTCAACGGCGAAGTGAGCAGCGAATTCACGGCGCCTGAAGTGCTCAAAGGCTACTTGGGACTTGAAGCAGAGGGATTTCGGATCGAATTCCGCAACCTCAAACTCAAGCTCTTGCCTTAGCGTGTGGGGGTAGCGCGGACCACCCAAGGGGATGAAAACCGCCTTTGTTGTCACCCCCGCGAAGGCGGGGGTCCACGTCAGTCCACAAGGAAAAGGAAGTGGATTCCCGCCTTCGCGGGAATGACCGGTAGGGGGCGATTTTATAGCTGTTAAAGGAGGAGACGATGAAACGCAATCCCTGGCTAATGTGTTTTCTGCTTGCGGGATTCTTGCTGCCCGCATCGACGAGGGCGCAACTTGCACCGGAATTCAAGCCGCCCAAAGCAAACTGTTGCCTACAGTTCACCGCGCAAAGCCTTGCCGACCAGTTGCAGGACTGGAATCAGATCGGCCGCTACCATGAGGACGATGTGCGGCTTCAAGCCCAGCCGTCGGACAAGGGGCGTGTGGTTTTCCTCGGCGACTCGATCACCGACGGTTGGAGGCTGGCGCAGTATTTTCCCGGCAAGCCGTACGTGAACCGTGGTATTAGCGGACAAACAACTCCACAAATGTTAGTACGGTTCTATCCTGACGTGCTCAATCTGCATCCTGCGGCAGTGATTTTTCTGGCGGGGACGAACGACATTGCGCGCAACACCGGCCCCGAAACTCCGGAAATGATCGCGGACAATTTCCGGGCCATGTGCGAACTGGCGCAGAAGCATGGCATCAAAGTGGTGCTTGGCTTGCTTCTTCCGGTCAGTGACTACACCCTGCACAAGCAGACCGACCACAGGCCGCCCTCGGACATTCTCAAACTCAACGAATGGCTGCGTCACTACGCCGCCGAAATTCACGCGGAGGTTGCGGATTACTATTCGGTGCTTGTGGATGGTAAGGGCATGCTGAAGGAAGGCTATTCGGATGATGGCTTGCATCCCAACGACCGCGGCTACACGCTAATGGCTCCTGTGGCGGAGGCGGCCATCGCGCGGGCGGTGGGAAGCAGCACCGGGGACTAGGGGCTCGGGACTCGGGGCTGGGGGCTCGGGACTCGGGGCTGGGGAAAGTCTAAAGTGTAAAGTATGAATCATCCGGTCTGGGAACCATTCATGTTCGGCGGGGAACTGGGCATCGGGATCATCGCCAGCCGTGACCAAAGACCGGGTGTTCATTGTCGATTGCCGATTGCCGATTGTCGATTGAAGAGGTGGCATGGCAGCCCCTACCAATGTCCATCAGCCCGCCACGGCGGGGCAATCGACAATCGACAATCGGCAATCGAAAATCGGCAATTCCACTCACCTTGCTTGTTGTTCTCCGGCCGCATTCCCGGTAAGATTCGACTGGAGAGGGGAGCGAGCTGAGAAAGGGTCAGGGCCAGGGAGTCTTGCGTCCAGCACTCACCTGGCGTATCGAGTTGGAAGCGGAGGATGGATGCGAAAACTTCTGATCGGTGTGATCGTCACGTTTGTACTGAGCTTTCCATTGGCCCGCACAGGAGCGGGGCAGTACCAGAATAGTTTCAAGCCGGAAACAAAAATGCTCAAGGCGCGACAGAAGCAAGAATGGAAGACGTTGAAGCGCCAGCAGAAATTGCAGAAACGCTCCTGGAAGGGCATGCGTATGTCCAGGGCGAACCGCATTCAGATGAACCACGAGATGCAGCGCCAAAGGCGGGCTCTGCACGAGCAACAGAGGAACGAACGCCAGGATTTAAAGGACCGCCAGCGATTGATGAAGGAAAGAATGAAGCCAGGCCATTAGCTCTGGTCATGGGAGGTCGCCATGAAGCGAAGCGTGGGGTTGTTGGCGATAGCATTCTTGTTGGTTCCGATGTGGGCAGCGCAGGAGGCCCAAAAGCTACAAGACGAACAGGAGCAAAAGCCCACCCTCGGCCCCAAACCTGGGCCCAGTGAGAGTGGCCCTCGAACCGCCACCGTGAACGACTACCGAAAGCTCATGCGAATTCGCAGCATCTACATCGAGAGGATGGACAACGCTCTGAGTGAAAAGCTGATCGTGAGCCTTGGGAAATTGGGCCGTTTCAAGATTGCCGCCAAACCCCGAGAAGCCGATGCCATAATGACCGGCTCGTGCTTGGAGTCGCGCCGGCTGAAACGGCTTCATTCCGAGGTATTCATCGCCGATCGAGGTGGCGTGTCAATCTGGCAGGACAACATTTCCCGGCCTTACAACCCGCCTTCCCTCGATCAGGCCGTCGACGAAACGGCGCAGGCGGTGGCGAACCACTTGGACGAAAATATCAGGGAAGCGGGATTGAAGTGACTTGTTAGACCGTATTCTTCAAGCAATCCGGTAAATAAGTGCGTCGTCGATAAAGTGCCCATTGATAGCATTCTTCGAAAACCGAATTTGCCCGATTCCGGTCCCCGTGCCAATCGCAGTTTTCAGAAGCTTGACAAGCTCGGCGTTGGGATCCAGCAACCTGATTACGGAGAGCGGAGCGGCAGAAGCCTTGTCGCCCAACTCTTCCACGGCTAAGCGAATTCGTTCATACACCTTCCTAGGACCTTGCGCAGACACCTCGGGCGAAGCAAACACAAGGCGCCACTCGTTGATCTCCGGCTCAAATAGCCAGAACGCTGCTTCGGTCCGCATCCCAGATTCGTCGAGTTTGCGCGTCAACTCAGCACCAGCTTCGATCATCGCGTCTGTGAGCTGGTCTTTCACCACTGCGTTTTCAGCCATGGCAACACCCCTGAAGACGGATCGGTGACAGCGACGAGCATGTCGCGCGCCTTGGTCTCCGTCGTTGAATGATCATAACGAGAGGTTTCATCCCAGTCACAAACGGTGTTCCAGTTCACCTGGAACGGGGGATCAGCTTTCGCTCGGGACTGAAGAGCCGCCTTCGCACCGGAAATGTTGAGGAGCTTGTCGAGTCGGTGCGTATAGAAGTCGTTCACGATGGGCTTGTCAGGCACCTCGTGCTCACGGAACTGCTTTGCGGCGCACGCCTTCAGACTGCACTCAACTGCGTAGCCGAGAAGGTAGTACGCGGCGGCCCAACGCCCGCCATGCAGCAAGGCCTCCGCGTCGGCAACGCGTGCTTCAGCGAGAATCTGCAGGTCCGACCGGTGCATAGACGTTCCATCCCACACCTTTCATGCAGTCTAACTCCTACTTAGGCTTACCCGGATAAAACGGGCCCTGGCAGGCCTGGCACGAGACGGCTTGGCTCTCCGACCTTTCGGTCGTGTCCGTTGGCTCAGCTCAATTGGACTTTCTTCTGAACTTGTCTGCCGGGCTATTCAATACTCCTAACATATAGCAGCCCACTCACAAGGTGTCAAACGATATTAGCTCCGTTCCCCAAGAACGGCGTTGCATCTTGAATGGAAGGCCGCATAAAATTCAGAGGCTTAATTCGCGAGGTGCAACCAATTGCCATTCTTCAAGTCGCTTTCCTCGAGACTCGCACATCTGCTGGCCCTTTATGGCGGGGGGCTTTTCGTCCTGTCGTTCCTGGATTCTTCTTTCATTCCATTCCCGGGCATCAACGATCTGGCGCTCATTGTTCTGGCCAGCAAGCATCCGGCTCGCGCGCCCTTCTACGCCTTGTTAAGCATCCTTGGCTCGATTTTGGGTTGTTACGTTATGTATGGTATCGCGCGGGGAGGAGGGAGGTTGGCCGGGGCCCGCCCCGCCCCGAATAAAGGGCACCGCGCGCGTCGCTGGCTGGAGCGCAATGACTTTGTGGCGATGCTGGCAATGTGCTTGCTGCCTCCGCCCGCCCCCCTGAAAATCTTCGTTTTCGCCGCCGGAGCTTTGCGCATGAATGCGATGCGCTTCGGCGCTGCCTTGCTGGTTGGGCGAAGCTTGAGGTTTGCGGCTGAGGCCTGGCTGGGAGCGCGCTACGGCGCGGAGGCGGAAGCTTATTTGAAGAAGAACCTTACCTGGGTCTCGCTGGTGACCATCCTCGTCGTTATCGTCTTGACACTTCTTTACCGCTGGTGGAAGGGTCGCCAGCCTGCTGCTCCCGAGGATGCGGGTTAATTCGAGTCGAGAAGTCGAGAGTCGAAGGTCGAGGAGTTAAGAGACTTTTGCCCTCGACTCTCTTCGCGTGCCCCTACGCCCGAACTCCAAATCCAAGATCGAGAACTTCTACTCCTCGATTCCTCGACTCCTCGACTCCTCGACTTTCTGGATGCCGAAACTGAAAGATTCCGAGCGCACTCGCAGGGCCTTGTCCATTTCGATTTCCGCCAGGAAGCCGCGGCCGCCGTAGTTCGTATAAAAACGCAGGTCGCGGATCTGCACATCAAAGCCATCATCGTTTTCTTCTGCCCGGGCCCAGGGAAACTTGGCGAAATCCTGGAAGATACGTCCGGTGCGTGTCTTCAGCGCCGCGTCGAGAGCCGGTGAGGCCTCGGGTCTATGGAATTGCAGCGCGGAGCGAGGATCCACATCGTCTCCTAGGGCATTAGCGGGCAGAACGTGATAGGCGGTGTCAGTCTCGACCACTCCCGTCCACGCAAAGGGATTGATTGGGGAAGGATAAGCGCCCACCCGAAGCGGGTCTTGTTCAGAGTAAGTGTGAGCTTCAAGAAATCCCAGGACGCGTCGGTGGGCGCCGTCGCGCACACCCCAGAGAAAGAGCAACGCACAAAGCGAAAGGAGCGCACCCCACGCGGGACGGGATTTGCGCGCTCCGACCTCCTCCGAGACCAGCCGCAGCAGCCAGGGTAGGCCGAGGCCAAGGCAAAGGAGGGCGAGCAGCAACGGATCGAAGATAAACATGATGTCCCAAGCGTACCAGCGCGCACTGAAGGGCAGGAAGGGCCTGACGCCGTAGGAGTTCGTGAAGTCCATGAGAAGGTGGCTGGCCGTTCCAATCCACGCCAGGATCAGAAGCCAGCGCAAGCTGAGTGGTGGTCCGGGCTTCGGCTTGGCTTTGCGGCCAAGAAAGTACATGGTCCCCGCCAGGAGGAGAGCGAGCAGGCTGACTCCTAGAATCGAATGAGTGAACCCACGGTGGTACTTGAGATAGGTGGCGCTTCCCCAGAAGCGGGAGATGATGTCGAGATCCGGCAGGTTCGCAGCCGCGATCATAGTGAGGGTAGCAAAGCGGGTCTTGCGGTGCAGCCCGGCTTGGCTTAAGGCAACGGCGGTAAGTGTGTGGGTAAGGTTGTCCACGGCGGCCCCAGGAAGTGCAATTTCAAATTTGAAGTTTGAGATTTGAAATTCGATTTTCCAGTTTCTTGTTTCCAGTTTCTAGTTTCCAGTTTCGATTTTCGATTTTCGAGTTTCGTTCCCCCCCTCAGGGAACCAGCAAGGTAAGCGCATCTGGTACGATTTCAAACGTTGCCGGAAGTGTCCCCACCAGCTCGCCATCCAGTTCGAAGCGGATGGTTTCGCCGGCAAGCTGGGCGGCGCAGTCGAGCTTGCGCGTTTCCACAAGTTCCACATCGCCGAGCTGGAAGTGTTGGCGCGCCAAGACCAGCGCCGCGTAAAGGAAATAGCGGGCGTGATTAGGGCTTTTGAAGAGGCACAGACTGAACCGGTCGTCAAAGAAGCGCGCATCCGGTGTGAGGTGAAGCCATCCCCCGTAATTGCGGGCTCGCTGGACGGCGGCGAACGTGGCAGTTCGTTCCGGCCCACCGTCCATGCGACAGGAGAAGCCCTGGAACGGATAGCGGAATGCCTGCCGCAACGCTTCCACGATGTATCCCGTAACACCCCACGACATCTTCATTTTAGGGGAAAGCTTATAGACAACGTGAGCATCAAAGCCGATCCCCGCCACAGTTATGAAGTAACGAACGGCCTGCTCCTTTTCAGCCGGAGCCCCGTTTGTCGAGGCCTTCTCAGTGCACCAAGTGGCCTTCCCCAGGGGAATCCGGCGGGGCGACCAACGCGAAATCTCTGCGGCGGCGTGAACAGGGCTGAGCGGAAGTCCCATGTCCCTCGCTAAAATGTTGGCTGTCCCTCCCGGCAGCAGACCGAGCGCCACTTGGCTGCCGGCGAGGCCGTTGATGACCTCGTTGATGGTGCCATCCCCGCCGCATACCAGGACTACGTCCGTGCCCTGTCTTGCTGCTTGCTTGGCGAGTTCCGACGCCATCCCCGGCCCAGGCGTCGGACAGACTTCGAGTTCGATTCCCGCCTTGCGAAGGATTTCAGCCACGCGCCGAATCTCCCTTGCGCGCCGGGCAGGGCGCCGTCCAGCTATCGGGTTATAGATCAGAATGGAGGTTTTCAAACCTGCGGATTCAGTCTGCTCAAAATCCGGTTTGGTCCCGGTCTTGCTCCACACTTAATTGCTCACAAGCTAGTTTCTCATTCCGCCGGCACAACGATGCCAGTAACCACCTTCTTGACATAAAGGTCGCCGGTCTTCTTATCCTGGCGGACATCCACGTAGACCTGGTCGCCAACCTTCAGATCCTCCCGCGAACTTGGCTTGTCGTCGCGAACGAACTTGGTCTTGGGCTGGAATCTAAAAGTTTGGTCGATGCCGGCCTTGGTCTTTTCCAGTACCATTCCATTGGCGTCAAGCGTCTTAATGACGCCGTAGAGAAAGTTCTGGTACTTACGCGCCGTGCCGGTCGGGTCTCCAAAGCGCGCCGTTCCCGCCTTGACCTCTTTTTCCTGCGCCACAAGCGGCACAGCCATAGCCAAGCAAAGGGCAGCAGGGAGCCATATGGTTCGCAGATACATGGTCCATCTCCTCTTACCTCTAATTGCGCACCCATACGGACACTACCAGTGGCTTCAGGCGCGTGTCAAGGCAGGCTTTCAGTGTGCCCATGCGCCATGAGGGCGTCAGCCCATAGACAGCCCACCGCTGGGTTGTAATTCCGCTGGGAAATGATAGCCTGGGGCTATGCAATGAGGATGCCTTTTTCAAGGCCAGCGACCGCGGAAGGGATCATCCCTTATAAGCAGGGGCAATTCTGGCATGTTAGAGTCGAGCCGAAGCGCACCTGCGGGTTCTCACTGCATGACGAAGACCCCGCTGATAACCTTACGGGCAAATAAATCGCCGGTTTTCTTGTCCTCGCGAGCATCCACCCACACCTTGTCGCCCAAGTGCAAGGAATCGAGCGAACTGTCTTTGCCGTCATGGATAAACTTGGTTTTGTTGTTGAACTTGAAAGTCGGATCCTGCCCATATTGGGTCTTGCCGTATTGGGTCTTGGTCAAGACCATGGCATCTTTATTCAGCTCTTTAACGATGCCGTAAGTAAAATCCTGATACTTGCTCCCCGCTGTGCCGGTGCCATTGGAGGAGACCTCGAGAGGCTCAGCGCCGCCCCCTCCCCCTCCCCTGCCCCCCCTCTGCGCATAAGACGAAGCGGCAAACCCCATCAAGCCGATGACTGACGCCACTAAGAGTATATGCACCTTCACGGCCAGCTACTCCCCTAAATTTTGCCTTCCTATTATGATCTTAACAGCCGCGTCACAGCCGCGTCAAGACTGGGAAAAGCTTGGCAGTGTCTCACCTGAAATCCATCACACGCCGGTCGGTTGCGGCCACGGTATAATTGAGAAGACATCTGCTGTGACTACATTGATGACAAGGGAAGGCCGTGGCCAAAAACATCGAGACGGAAATTGCTAAGCTGCGCGACGAAATCCGCTACCACGAGTATCGGTACTACGTCCTGGATAACCCTGAAATCTCCGACTTCGAGTTTGACAAGCTGATGCGCCGGCTTCAGGAATTGGAGGCGCAGAATCCGGAGCTTGTTACGCCGGATTCTCCTACCCAGCGTGTGGGTGGGCGACCGGCGGAGGAGTTTCCCAAAGTGCGGCACTCCCTCCCCATGTTGAGCCTGGACAATACTTACTCGATCGATGAGCTGAAGGACTTCGACCGGCGTGTGCGCGAGCTTTCCGGTCGCACGGGAGTCGAGTACGTGGGGGAATTGAAGCTGGATGGCCTTTCCATGGCCTTGACCTATGAGGAGGGCGTGCTCAGGCACGGCGTTACCCGTGGTGACGGTTTCGAGGGCGAGGACGTCACGGCCAACGTGAAGACCATCCGCTCCGTGCCTCTCCGGATTGACCCCAGAAGGGCGGAGGTGATCGGGAATCCCAAGCGCTGGGAAGTCCGCGGAGAAGTCATCCTGCCGCGCAAAGCCTTCGAGCACACGAATGCGCAACGCGAAGCCGCCGGCGAGGCGCGCTTCGCCAACCCGCGCAACGCTGCCGCGGGCTCCATGCGCCAGCTTGACTCCCGCATCGTGGCCCAGCGCAAGCTCGACATGTTCCTCTATTACCTCCTGGTGGACAACCGCGAGCCGCTTCGCGAACACTGGCAAAACCTCGAGGCCCTGGCCAAGATGGGCTTCAAGGTGAATCCCCACCGGCGGCTGTGCAAGTCGTTCGACGAATTGATGGCCTATATCCAGGAATGGGAATCGAAGCGAGACAGCCTGGAGTACGAAATTGACGGCATCGTGGTGAAAGTGAATGACATTCGTCTGTGGGAGGAACTCGGAACCACGGCCAAGTCCCCGCGCTGGGCCATTGCTTACAAATATCCTGCGCGCCAAGCCACTACACGCGTCATGAATATTCGCGCCCAAGTAGGGAGGACCGGAACGTTGACTCCGGTGGCCGACCTGGAGCCGGTGGATGTGGGCGGAGTCACCGTGAGCCACGCCACACTTCACAACATGGATGAAATCGCTCGCCTGGGAGTCAAGATGGGCGACACGGTGCTCATCCAGCGGGCCGGAGAAGTGATCCCGCAGGTGGTGAACGTGGTGAAGCCGGCTGCGCAGGGGCGCGCATTCAGCATGCCCGAGCAATGCCCCGTTTGTGGCGGGGAAGTTCATCGCGCCGAAGGTGAAGTCGCTTACCGCTGCGTCAACTCGGCTTGCCCGGCCAGGCTCAAAGAATCGCTCCTCTATTTCGCCGGCCGCCGCGCCATGAATATTGATGGCTTGGGAGAAGCTCTGGTGGATCAACTGGTGGACAAGGGACTGGTCCACGACGCTGCCGACCTTTACGATTTGACCCACGAACAGTTAGCGAATCTGGAACGGATGGGGGACAAGTCGGCAAGCAATCTTCAGGAGGAAATCGAGAACAGCAAGAAGGCGAGCCTGGCGCGGCTGATTTTTGCCTTGGGCATCCGCTTTGTGGGCGAGCGCACCGGCCAGCTCTTGGCCGACCATTTTTCCTCACTGGACAAGCTCGCCAAGGCCAGTGAAGCGGAACTCTTGGAGGTCGAGGAAGTGGGACCAAGAGTGGCGGAGAGCATCCTGGAGTTTTTCCGCGAACCGCGAAACCGCAAGGTCATCGAGAAACTCCGCAAAGCCGGCTTGCAGTTCGAGCAGGCGAAAGTCCATAAACCCGAAGGCAGCCTGGCCGGAAAACAGTTCGTGCTCACTGGCACGCTGCCTCGTTATTCCCGCGACGAAGCGAAGAAGATGATCGAAGAAGCCGGCGGGCGCGTCACCGGCTCCGTCAGCAAGAAGACGGATTACGTGGTGGTGGGCGCCGATCCCGGGTCGAAGTTCGAAAAGGCGCGCTCGCTGGGAGTCAGGACAATTGAGGAGAGCGAGTTGCTTAAGCTGTTGGGTGGGTTGGTCCCCTGATATTCCCCTTGACTTTAGCAATTGCCTGGGATACAAAGCCTTGCGGTTCCTACCGTTCCGTAGGTCCGTCCCGTGCGGTGGAAAACCACGTACAGGCGAAGTACTCGGCAAACGAGAAGCGGGAAGTTCCGCGCGCGGTTCCGAGCTTGCAGGTCCTGCAACAGAGAACAGCTCCCGTTTACGCCGACGACAATCAATCCAGTTCACTCCGTTAGGCCGCAGTGGGGGAGGTTCAGATGGGTGACAAGGTGCAGTGCGCTCCCGGAGGGCACCAAATCTCAATAGATAAGGCGTTTTGGTGCCAGCGATGCGGGTATTACTTCTGCTATAAACACGGCAGGAGCAGTTATCTGGTTAACACGGTAAAATGCCCCGAAGGACACGAGGCCACCAAGGTCAAGTGATGCGCGCTTAAGGCTGGCTGTCCTTGTCAGGTGCGAGTGACCAAGGGGGGTAACCTAACAATGGGTGACGCCCGATGTTCCAGTTGCAGCTACCGCGAATCAAGGAATGTATGCGGATCACGACAGAGTCCCAATTACAAGCAAACAGTCCAGTCCGACTGGAAATGCGACTTCTTCACCCTGAGCCAAGCAAAGGAAGCGTGCAAAGAGGCATGGGTAGCCGATCTGGCTGATGACGTTGCAAAGGCGCTCGAAGGTTATAAGAAAGCCATTGAGCTCGGACTGCCCGAGGACGACGAAATGTTTGCCCGGTCCGCGTTGGCTGCGGGTTATATACATGTGGCCAAGCAGAAGGCTGAGCAATCGAAATCGGCTACGGAGCAGCTTGTCCAGTTACCAGAATTCAGTGAGTCCTTGAAGCAAATGGAAAAGGCTCTTAACATCGACCGAGAAGGAAAGTATGAATACTTTTACGAGCCGTTGAATCGCGCTCGCCTTCGATGGCTGGATGCCTCATACAGGCTTGTGGGCAGATCCCTAGAGAGAGCGCAGGGTGCGGACGCCGCCATCGCGTTCCTGCAGGAGAAGGCCGGAGTCGTCCGCTATCTGCCGACCACACCGCTGCTCCTTGTCATGCTGTCTCTGGGTGACCTGCACGCCCAAAAGAATCAGAGGGAGAGTGCGGCAAACTGCTATAGAAGCGTGGTCAACAGCGAGCCAGTTGACCGGACGGACGAGCAGGGACTAGAGCGTTCAATCCGACGGGAAGCCGCGGAAAAGTTAAGCCGACTGGGTTCGAAGGTCCAGCCGACTCCGTCTCCAGCGCCGGTCCCCGGTCGTAAGACAGGGATCCGGATCGAATTGCCGGCTCTCAGTGTGGCGACAGGGCGCAGGCTGATCTCTATCCTGTGCTTCGGCGCCGGGGCGATTGTCGCCTACTGTAACTGGTTCGGCCCCTCGCTCTTCTCACCCTGGACGCTCTATAGGGCCAGAGTCTGCGTCGCCATCTCCAGCATTATCGGTTTGGCGTTGGTGGCGGCGTTCGGCGCCATGAGGGCTGGGTGGAAGGGGGCTGCTGCAGGCGCCTTCGGCACGTACATCACATTGCAGGCGCTGCTTTCGATCGCGTCCCTCACGCATGGGTATCACACTTGGCTCCTCGTCTATTGCCTAATCTGGGGGTTCGTGTACAGCTTAGGTGCTTCTCTCTTCATCCGTCACTTCTTGCACCCAGAGGGAGGGAAGGTGCAAGTCGCAACGAAGAGGCTGGCTGCCAGTGTGGTACCACTTGCGTTTTTGGTTTTCCTAACTGACCTCCTTTCTGCGTGGCGGGGCGTGCGGCTGTTTATGCCGAGGGTAGGGCTTGTGCCCCCGTTATTGATCAGGCTTCTTCACTTGCGCTAGCCTGCCAAGGAGACGCCTTGCCCCCGCCATTTCTAGTCTTCGGACCCTCAAGCCTTCCACAATGAGGAAGACCGGGGCGGTTCCCCACGCGGACCCGGGCCGCATCGTGCCCCGAACAAGCAAGGCCACGCAGGACACTTTCACAAATCCATTGTCGACGGAGTGGATTGCCGCTTTCGCCGGTTGAGCGGGGCTCCCAAAGTGATCTCATCCCAAGTGACAGCAGTACCCGCGGTTAGAGACGTTTTGACATCGCAACGCCTTGGCTGTATAACGCCTGTATGCGAAGCTTGCAAAAAAGAGCGACCGTTTATCTCGATTCCCAGCTATACCGGGCTTTACGGATCAAGGCCGCCGAGGCTGACCAGCCGATTTCCAAGATCATCAATGATGCCGTACGGCTGAGCCTAGCGGAGGATGCGGAAGACCTGGCGGCATTCCAGAAGAGGGCGAGGGAACCGAACCTGTCTTTCGAGGCGGTACCTAAAGACCTGAGGAAGCTTTGATACCATCGTTAGCAGTATTCTTCTTGACTTGACAGTTTATCTTAGAAGGTATACCTTATATGGTAGTGCCATGGCGAGTAGATTTGTACGAGGAGGAGGGCGGAAGCGCGCCGGTGGAAGATTTCTTGGAGAATCTGCCCAAGAAGCAAAGGGCCAAGGCCCTCGCTGTCATCCGCAAGTTGGAGGAAGAAGGCCCCGCACTCCCGTTTCCATTCTCCTCCCAGGTGAGAGGGCCGCTGCGAGAGTTACGCACGCGGTTCGGCAGGACCAGGTTGCGAATCTTATATTTCGCGGACGCGCGTCGGACCTTCGTGCTGCTGCACGGCCTCGTCAAGACGACAGAGAAGCTTGAAGAATCCGACCTGCATGTGGCGGAGCAACGAATGACCGAACACGCAGCGCGATTAAGAAGGAGCGTTTGACATGACGACCCGTTGGAGCAACTACTACGCGCGACAAATCCAAGACCCGGAGATGCAGGAATTGGTGGAAAAGGAGTTGGCAAGTCTCAGCGTGGGTATCCAAATTGCCCGGCTTCGCGAACAACGGGGACTTAGCCAAACCCAACTGGCAGCCCGCGCCGGCATGAGTGCACCAAAAATCTCAGTCCTCGAGTGCTCACCCAAAGATGCCAAGTTGAGCACCCTCCTCCGCATTGCGCGGGCGATGGGGTTGGGCCTGAAAGTCGAGTTTGTCCCGGAGAAGAGTGGCAAGGCCCGCCATGCTCGCGTCTCTGCGTAAGCGGCCAATGCTAGCGTGGTGCGGCATATACTTCCTTAGTTTCCCAGGCTCCCGTAAGCCGACGGCGGGTGGCTGATACCTGACTTCTTGTCTCCCCTGCGCTTTTTTCTTGACACACAAGCCGACCTGCGGTAGCCTATACTGGTTGTCGAAGGAGGGCCTCCCAACGCCCCGGAAGGGAGGCGGCAAGGCAATCGGGAAGGAATCTGGCAGGGGAAGAAAGCGCAGCAATGCGAAAAAGATGTTTTTTAACGGAACGAACTCAATTTTGTGCTGCAAACAAAGGACTTAGAAGTCGCCGATGTTAAAAACGAACTGGTTTTTGAACCCAAACGAATTCAATTTGAGGCCCAAAAGAGGCCAAAAACCGCCTCTTATTTGGCCTTGAAGTGAGGTTTCGGGGCCGAAAAAGCGCCGGCGGGCGGGTATAACGAGGGGGCTAGACGAGCTTCCAATTCGGGTATGCATATGGACCATCGACACTGCACGATCTCAGAAATGCCGGGCCTTGTTGGAATCACCGCCCTGCTCCTAACCGCGGGCCTATCGGTCGCCTTGGCGCAGAGGGGAAAAGGTGTCAAGGAATCTGAGTCGAGAGTCAAGAGTCGAGAGTCGAAAAGTCCTTAACGTCTCGACCCTCGAGCAATATGTCATTCTGAGCGAAGCGAAGAATCTCTGCAGTTGCTTCGTTCTGGTGCTACGGAGATTCTTCGCTTCGCTCAGAATGACAGCGCCCGGGGGTGACATTACAATGAAGAAACGACACGTCAAACTCGCAGTCTTGTTGCTGCCATTGTGCCTTCCGGTTTTTGCGACGGACAAGAAGGATTTATCGGAACGCTATAAGGAGAAGTACCTTGTTGTGCTTCGAGATGGGTTGGCCGTGGGCACGTGCGCCGACCTTCCCGAGATCCCATCTGGTAACGCTCTTGATGTCAGAATCGTCGGCGAATCTGCCGGGTTTTTCCCGCAAACCGGTGCGAGCGCCGCCATGACTCGATGCGGAGAGATCATCCCTGAGCCATTACACAAGGGCGAGATTGTCTTTGCCAGGTTCACCTGGTTTCGACGGCTCAGGGGAGGATACTTCACCATTACCGTCCAGAACCTTGCGCCCCACCAAGTGAAGCGGGGCGGAGGCGCGTCCCGGCACGAGCACCTTAAGTATGGCAGGGCCAATCTTATCTTCGAGACGAGCGACCCCCAAGACTACGACGCTGTAGCTTCGCTTGTTGAAAAGTGGCTGAGGCCCTTCAACACACGCGCGGAGGCCGCTCAGTTCGGAAACACCGCCACCGGCGTGTATGTGAAAGAAGTAAAGCTGGGCATGTCGTACGCCGAGGTTGAAGCGGCCCTGGGACTGCCACAGACTCGCGTGGACTTGGGTGCAAAGGTCCTGTACAAGTACAAAGACATGACGGTTGAGTTTCACGACGGCAAAGTCACCGATGTGAGATAGGGTTAATGCCGTGCCCCGGCCTTAATTGTAGGAATCGCCGTTTGCCGATTGTCGATTGTCGATTGAAACCCCGGCCATTCACCACACCGCTTTTTCAATCCACCCGCCGCGGCGGGCAATCAGCAATCGACAATCGGCTAGAGACGTTTTGACATCATAACGCTTTGACTTTATAATGTTCGCATGAGAAGCTTGCAAAAAAGAGCGACCGTTTATTTCGATTCCCAGCTCCACCGGGCTTTACGGATCAAGGCCGCCGAGACTGACCGGCCGATTTCCAGGATCATCAATGATGCCGTGCGGCTGAGCCTGGCGGAGGATGCGGAGGACCTGGCGGCATTCGAGGAGAGAGCGAGGGAACCGAATCTGTCTTTCGAGGCGGTACTCAAAGACCTGAGGAAGCGTGGGAAGCTATAAGATCCTCATCAAGCCCTCCGCAGTGAAAGAGATCGAAGCGATTCCCCAAAGGGACCGCCAGCGTGTCATCGCGCGAATCCAGGGACTTTCCGGCAATCCGAGGCCACCCGGCTGCGAAAAACTATCGGGTCAGGACAAGTTTCGCTTGCGGCAAGGGGTTTACCGGATTCTCTATTCCGTCAACGACAACGAGCCATCTTTATTGATTGTCAAAGTAGGGCACCGCAGAGAGGTTTATCGGTAGCTCAACCGCTCATGCTGAGCTGCGGCGCCCTGCACCCATGACGATAGAAGGTTTGAACACGATGGTTGAGTTTCACGACGGCAAGGTCACTGATGTGAAATGAGGTTAATATGCACAAGCGCCATCAAAGCTACCTCACCTTTAATTTGCTGGGGGTTCTTGGAATCAGGGCGGTACTCCTAACCACGGCCCTATCGGTTGCCTTTGCGCAGAGTCCGAACCAAGCGTCGAACCAGACATCAAAAGGCCCCTGGTTGGACAAGAGCTTGTCGCCGGACAAGCGGGCCGATCTGCTCATCGAAAACATGACGCTCGATGAGAAGGTTGACCTCGTGCATGGATTCGACGTCTGGAGATATACTCCTCCCGCGCAGTGGCTGGGCGGGGCTGGCTTGGTCCCGGGAATCCCTCGGCTAGGCATCCCCGATCTCCAGATGACGGATGGGAGGTCCGGTGTGGCCAACACTGGCCGGCGCGGACGTTACGCGACCGCGTTGCCTTGCGCACTCGCTTGCGCGGCGAGCTGGGATCTGAAGCTGGCGTACGAATACGGGGCGCTGCTCGGCAAGGAAGTCCGTGACCTCGGTTTCAACGTGTCGCTCGGCGGGACCGCAAACATCGTACGCGAGCCGCGCAACGGCCGGAACTTCGAGTGCTTCGGCGAGGACCCCATCCTGATCGGAAAGATGCTGGGTCGAGAACTGAAGGCCACCCAGGACCAGCAGGTTGTGGGCAACATCAACCGCTTTGCGGTGAACGACCAGGAAATGGCGCGCTTCACCATCAACGCAGCAATAGACAAACGCTCGATGCAGGAGAGTGACCTGCTGGCTTTCGAGATCGCCATCCAGGAATCGGACGTGGGGACGGTGATGTGCGCCTACAACCGAGTCAACGGCGACTTCGCTTGCGAGAGCGGTTACCTGCTGAGTGATGTCTTGAAGAAGGCCTGGGGCTATAAGGGCTGGGTCATGTCCGACTGGGGGGCTACCCACAGCACCGTAAAGGCGGCCCTTGCCGGATTCGACCAGGAAGAGCCTGGAGGCGAGTATTTCGGAGGTGCGCTCAAGGCGGCGGTGGAGAAAGGCGAAGTGCCGATGGCCCGCCTCAACGACATGGTGCACCGCATCCTGCGCACGGAGTTTGTCTTCGGGGTCTTCGACAACCCACCCGCCCCGAGGCCGGTGAATCCGTTTACCGGCGCGGAGGTGGCGCAGCGCGTCGCAGAAAACGCTATCGTGCTGCTCAAGAATAGCGGTGGCCAGTTGCCTCTCGAGGCCTCCCGCATCAAAGCGATTGCGGTGATCGGCTCGCACGCGGATGTAGGCGTGCTCTCCGGAGGCGGCTCGGACCAGGTTGATGCCGCCGGCGGCAATGCCGTTCCGCCCCCAAGCACCGGCTCGGGAACTCCCACCGGCGTCTGGCATCCCTCTTCGCCGCTCAAGGCGATTCGCGCCAGGGCGCCGAAGGCCAAGGTGAATTACGACCCTGGGACAGACTTGGGAGTGGCGGCGAAGCTGGCCGCCACATCTGATGTGGCGATTGTGTTCGTCCATCAGCATACGACGGAAGGCCGTGACGTGCCGGATCTTTCCCTGCCCGACCACCAGGACCAGTTGGTGAGCCAAGTAGCTGCCGCCAATCCACATACGATCGTCGTCCTGGAGACCGGCGGCCCCGTGCTTATGCCGTGGATTGACAAGGTGAGTGCGGCCCTGGAGGCTTGGTATCCGGGCATTCGGGGCGGCGAGGCCATCGCCAACATTCTCTTCGGCGAGGTGAACCCCTCCGCCAAGCTGCCCGTCACCTTCCCCAAGAGCGAAGCCGACCTGCCCCATCAGGCGATTCCCGCGACCTCCCCTTCAGCCTCCGAAATCAACTACACTGAAGGGCTCAAAGTCGGCTACAAGTGGTTCGACGCGGAGGGCAAGGAGCCGCTCTTCCCGTTCGGCTTCGGTCTTTCCTACACCACTTATGCCTACTCCGGACTCAAGACCACGCCGGGAAAGCAAGCGCAGGTGCGCTGCGAGGTCACCAACACGGGCGAGCGTGCTGGGGCGGAGGTTGTCCAAGTCTACGTGTCGTTGCCGCCCAGCGCCGGTGAACCGTTCAAGCGCCTGGTAGCTTGGGACAAGGTTCTGTTGGGGGCGGGCGAGACCAAAGCCGTCACCTTGCCGCTCGATCCCCACTACTTGTCCATCTTTAACGTCGCCAAGGACGATTGGGAGCTGGTGCCTGGGGAATACAGAGTTTACGTGGGCGGATCCTCGCGGGACACGCCCCTCACCGGGACGGTGCGTATCCCGTAGACACGGGATCGCGGCGCCTGCCCGACGGAAAGGAGCAGGACCCCATTGACTGTCTTACCCCCGCGGAATGCCGCAGCCTTGCCCCCCAGCGCGGCTGTTGGCCGCAACCAAATCGAGATTCTCTGTGTTCTCCGTGCCTCTCAAGCTTTAACACAGAGCACACAGAGCATCTCGGTGAACTCTGTGTTGAGGCTCTTCTGCCCCCTTCTGACTCCTGGCTTTTGACTCCTGACTCCTTCTCCACTAGCGCGATTTAAGCCAGCTCAACATGGCGTCGGATTGCGCCGGGGGGATGCCTTCCGCCCAGAGGACCTCGTCGCCTTTGCGGAGAAGGATGACCTGCCCGTTGGCTGCTGTGGCGATGAAAAGGTCGGCGGTGGAGCGCTGGTCAGGCGCGAGTTCGGGGTACTTGCGAGCGAGGATGGAATGGTAGTCGCGGAAAAAGGCGAGGGCCGACTCAGGACTCGACCAGCGAGTTTGCGAAACCAGGGTGTATTGCCTTGCTTCGTGTAGGGCTCCTGGACTCGCCCCGGCGGCAGCCCTTTCGTAGAGCAAATAGCGATCGGCGAGCCAGCCCGTGGCCACCGACTTCGCCTCGTCCTCGGAAATGAGTTGGCCGACCAACTCGTAGTAGCCCAGCTCACCCATGGTGTTTTCCGCCAGGAAACTCAACCCGCGCACTCCCGCGAGAAGGGCCGGATGGGGCAAGGAGATCTTCGGCAGGGGTTGCTTCTCAAAGTAGGCTTGCGGCTCGAAGATTTCCTTGGTGGTGTTGGGCGGATCATTGAAGAGCGAGTTCAGCCTTTTCCAACCGCCCTCCTGGAGCCCACGTTGCATGAAGCCCATGCCCTCGATATATGGAAAGAGGGCCTGGAATCGAAAGAAGAATGGAGCCCGGTCAAAGGCGGGGAACCCTTCGAGTTGCTGCTGGATGACCGGGGCCATCAGCGGCGCCAGCGAGGGCATATCCTCCAATTTCATCGGCGCAATCAGTTGCTGAATCATGGCGGCGGTGGCGTGACCTTCCACGATGGCCTGGCGAGCGCCGGAAGCATCGTCATCCGCACGGACGGCCTTGAGGAATCTGTCCAGGTCGAAATTCTGGTCCTGAAGCGCGTGGGTCAGTTCGTGAGCCAACACGAGGCCCTGCATCTCCGGCTCGACCCAGTCGGCGATAAACATGGTCTTGCGGTGCGGATCGTAAAATCCCGCCGCCTGTTCGGTGTAGAAGCCGATCAGGAAGTCTTCGAGATTGAACTCGGGCGAAACAAGGCCGAAAGCCCGGAGCGTCGCTTCCTGGATGTGGATCTCCTGCGGCGTCATTTCAGCGTGAAGGGTCTCCGAAAGGTACTTCCCGATTTCCGCCCGGCTGATGATCTGCTTCTTGAGCGGCGACTTGATCGGGAGGCCGGTAAGTTCGCTCATCTGCTGGAGTACTGTGTCGGCCTGACCCAGAAGGTCCGGAGCACTTTGCCCGGCGGCCGTCAACCCGGCTGTTGACGCTGCACAAGCCAGAAACAGGAACATGAGCACGGCCAGCGCCTTCAACGCAGGCCACCGTCTCTTCGTTATCTCATTGGGACAATCCATGATGCCTTGATGGCCTCCATAAGCGTTTGACCCCACCCCATTCTCAAGACTATCATGAAACCTGCGCGAGCAAGCCGGGTGATCGCTGCCTCGCCCTAGAGTCCGCTTCGGCGGGCAGGCAGGGGCGAGGGAGAGGAAAGTCCGAACTCCGCAGGGCAGTGTGCTCGCTAACGGCGAGGGTGGGAGGGGGATCCCCGATTGACCGGGGCGTACGCCTCCGACACGGAAAGTGCCACAGAAAATATACCGCCCCGATCTATCGGGGTAAGGGTGAAAAGGTGCGGTCCCGATGAGTCGGGAATTAAAGTAAGAGCGCACCGCTCCGGTGGTGACACCGGGGGCATGGCAAACCCCACACGGAGCAAGACCAAATAGGGGAGGAGGAGCTGCCCGCTCCGGTACAACTCCCGGGTAGGTCGCTTGACCCCGCCAGCAATGTCGGGGCTAGAGGAATGATCGCCGTCCCGCCTCGGCGGGAAACAGAATTCGGCTTACAGGCTTGCTCGCGCTAAGTACAGTCGAGAGTCCAGGGTTGCGAGTGCTCCGACGGTGGTTTGAAGGGTGCCCGGGATGGGGTTGTTTGCTTCAAAGACGAAGAAGATCAAGCCTGCCAAGGGCCTTACGGGCACGGTTCAGTTTCCCGGAGACAAGTCCATCTCCCACCGCTATGCCCTGCTGGGGGCGATTGCGGAGGGAGCAAGCGAGATTCACTTCTTCTCGACAAGCACCGATTGTCAATCCACGCTTTCCTGCCTGAAGCAGCTTGGGGTGAAGATCGAGCGCAAGGACAATGTGGTGACGATTCAGGGCGCCGGCCTGGGCGGGCTGCGGCCTGCCGCCGAACCTCTGGACGCCGGCAACTCGGGCTCGACCATGCGAATGCTGGCGGGCATCCTGGCCGGCCAGCCATTCCGCTCCGTGATGGTTGGCGATGCTTCGCTCTCCCGGCGGCCCATGAAGCGCGTCGCCGACCCGCTTACCCAGATGGGAGCGCGGATCAAATCCCGGGAAGGCGGGCTGCCACCGCTCGAGATCGAAGGCGGCGCGCTCAGGCCGATCCGTTACGAGATGCCGGTAGCAAGCGCGCAAGTGAAGTCGGCCGTTCTCCTGGCGGGACTGTTTGCCGAGGGTGAAACCGAAGTAATCGAGAAGGTTCGGACACGGGACCATACGGAGATCGCGCTCGAGCAAATGGGGGCCGACATCGGGCGGCATCAGCGGACCATTGCCGTGCGCGGCAGAGCGCACCTGGAAGGCAAGAAGTTCTATGTGCCGGGTGATTTTTCATCGGCAGCGTTTTTCATTGTGGCGGGACTGGTCACGCCGCAGTCAAACCTGATGCTTCATAACGTGGGCCTGAACCCCACGCGCACGGGCATTCTGGATGTCCTTGTACCCATGGGCGGGCAGGTGAAGGTGGTGAACCTGGAGATGATGAACGGCGAACTGATCGGCGACCTCCACGTGGAAGCCGGCCCCTTGCGCGGCGGCGAAATCCCGGAGAGCGCGGTTCCCGGCCTCATTGATGAGTTGCCCGTCCTGGCGGTCCTAGGGACGCAGACGGAGCAAGGATTGAGGTTCCGTGGGGCGGCAGAGCTGCGGGTCAAGGAAAGTGACCGGCTGGCGGCGGTGGCGGAGAATCTGAGGCGGATGGGCGCCGAGGTGGAGGAATTCCCGGATGGCCTGCGCGTTGCCGGCCGGCAAACCCTGCGTGGCGCCGAGATTGATCCCCATGACGACCATCGGATCGCCATGGCTTTTGCGGTGGCGGGACTCGTGGCGCAGAGCCCTACGCTCATCAAGAACAGTGCTTGTGTTGATATTTCCTTTCCTGATTTCTTTGCTGCGCTGGCTAAAGCGACGGAGTGAGCTTGTCCAGTGCCTCTAGGGCTTCCTTACATTTGGCGGAGCCGGCGGGCCGGCGCAGGCTCGTGCCCCCTCACCCGGCCCGCTCCGGCTGGTGAAAGCGCCGGCAGCGGGCCACCCTCTCCCCAAGGGAGAGGGCGGTTTTCCAAACCTCTACGCGCGCTAGAAATGACAGTCCTCTGCCTGAGAGACTGTATCAAAACTAGATATTTTATACTTTTGTACGGCGCAAACTACGGATTATTCGCTTTAAAAACATTGATTTTGGCAGTTTGGCATTTGCCCGCACCAGTCTTGTAGGGCCGGGGCAAGCCCCGGTCCCACAGACAGCCACTGTCAACAATAGAGTATGGCAGGAACTAGAAGGCCGCTCTTGCCGGCTGCGGCCCATGCCATCTCGAATCCGCCGGTGTGAAAGCCTCGATTAAGTCTGCAAACCTCGTCCCCTCGATACAGCTGAACTCCTCAAGCCGTCGCGCCCACGGGACAAGAATAACCGCACCGCCCGCGGCGCCGGAGAAGGGGCGGTGGCGCAGAGGTGGGTTCCATGCTCGCTTATCGCCCCCGGCGGGGGGACGAGGCGGGGCGGGGGGAGTGGGTGCATGGGGTCCCATGTGCAGCAACCGGATGGTCCCATATTCCGTATCGAGCCGGATGGGAGGCCCGCCTTTGCCCACGCTTCCGCTGATGGTCGGGTTGTCCCCTTCCTTCGCAACCTTCAGACCCGGCCCGGAAAAATCGCTTTCCACTTCACCGTGACGGGAGGCCGCGTCGATCTGGAAACTGCTCGAGGGAGGGAGGCTGAGTTCGATCTCTCCCTTTTTCAGGTCGACGTCGATGGGATGAGTGGGAGGAGTGGAGGTGCGAAGTTCCACGTCACCATTCCCATCCGTGATTTTCACGCTGTGCTTGAAGTTGGTGAGCGTAATGTCCTTTTGACGCGTGGAGATTTCGAAGGGGCCGTCGATGCCGTCCAGTTCGAGCGAACCGACTTCCATGTTGAGCCGGCCGGTGAGCTTCTGAGCGGTCATGTCGGTGCGCGAGGATTTATACTGCAGGGTCTGGCCGATGTCGCGGAAATGCATGTCTCCGCTGAACTCCCCGTTGATGCTGGCCGTGCCGGTGACCCCGGAGATATCGACGTCACTCCCCCGCCCCTCGACTTCCACGCTGCCTTTCAGATCGCGCACTTCCGTCATCCCGCTGTCTCTGCTCAGCCGCACGAGCCCTTCCACATTGGTAATGTGGGCATCCCCGTGATGTGCCGTGACGGATTGCTCGGCCTTCAATCCGTCCAGGATAGCGTCCCCGTGCTCCACCGTAACTTCCGTGCTGGTGGCATAGGGAACGCGCAGGGTGTAGTCCAAGCGCACGTTTTGCCCGGCGCCGGGAAGCGAATCCAGATTGGTTTGGACAAGGTATCGGCCTGCTTCTTCGACAATTTCAATCTTGACCTGGTCCGAAAGCTTCCGGGCGTCTTCTTCATTTGGGGCCCAGACGGTCTTCTTCACTATCCCGTCAACCGTGGACTGTCCGGCGGCATGCACTTCCACATCGCCATGACGGTCCACGAGCAGGATGTGGGGTTGGGGACGGGCGGCGCGAGAGAAAGTCTGCGTGTAGGTATAGGAGTTCATGAACAGGCCGGTAAAGCCCTGGTTGTCCATGTCCACGCCCATGGAGGACGGCCACTGCTGCCACGGCCTCAAAACGATCTTGGAAACCAGAGTTCCCAGAGCCAGTATCAACACCAGCAGGATCACTTCGCTGGCCGTGAAGAGCGGGGGCGGCACGGTCTCAGGATGGGCTTGGGCCTGAATGTAATCCACCAGCTTCGATAGTCCCCAAAAGATGATGAGGATGGGCCAGAATTTGGCGATAACCTGCCAGGGATGAATCGCAGGGTTGAAGTTCTGCCAGAGGAAGATGACGCCCACCCCAATCAGTGTCAACGCCCAGAAAATCGATCCCCGACGATATACATAAGTGCTCATGGTTTCCTGCCTTCTCAGCGCCTACGATCTGCCGGCTGCCTTCCGTGTCCTCCGCCCCCTAAAGCTCGGGTCCCTGCGGGGGCCGCGGCGGCATCCCAGAATCGAGGAGTTTCAGAACGCCGATGACGATCAACAAAACAGGCCAAGTCTTGCTTATGCCCCACTCGGGAACGAACTCTCCGATGAGGAAAATGACTCCAATCGTGATAAGAAAGATCGGCCCAGTCAAGCTGTGCCTGCCGGGCATCGTCGTGTTTGGTGGGTAACCCATTGTCTATTATGGTCCTCCCTTCACGCTCGCCGTTCGCCGGCCCTTTCCTCAGCCCGTCTGTTCATTGCCCTTTCTTCACCTGTTCCAACTCCACTTCCAGCTCGCGCATTTTGCGCTGGTGGTCCATCTCCTCCAGGCGCAACCGCTGGTGGGACTCGATCTCCACGTCGCGAATCTTCGTCAGGTGCACAATCGCGACGATGATGACCGCCATGGCGAAGCCTGCCAGGGGAATAATGAATGGTGAACCCATAGTCCTTTTACCTCCGTAGCCTCTCCATGAAGCCTCATCATCAGGCAGGGCGCCCATGGACTTGGGCGGCCTTTGCCTTCTCGCGTTCTACTTCCAGCTCGCTCATTTTCTGCTGGTGTTCCATTTCCCGGATGCGCATCTCCCGTTGGACCTGAAGCTCCCTGTCGCGTACCTTGTACCAGAACACGATGGCAACGATACAAACAACACTCAAACCTAATGCACACACGCCTAAAACCGGAGCTAAGTCAGGAACGTTACCCATGGAAAACCTCCTCTGAGTCCTGCTTGTTAATCCCTCGCTATCGGAAGGGCTCGGGAGCTTCTTCCTGACTCGCCGGGATCGGAACCCCTCCATCCCGAGTGATGTCTCCTCTTTGATACTCTGTCATTCTGAGCGGAGCGAAGAATCTCTGAAGTTGATAAGTCCCGGAACTGCCGAGATTCTTCGCTTCGCTCAGAATGACAGGTCTCAAGGCCGTTCACCCCGGAGCTCAGGCCGGCTTTTCAGCGGCCTTGCGGTTCCTCTCTTTTTCCAGCTCCAACTCCAATTCCTTCATCTTGCGCACGTGCTCCATTTCGCGGATGCGCATGTCCTGGTGAAATTGCAACTCTTTCTCGCGCCCCCTAAACCAGAAGACGATCCCCACGATGGCCACCACCATCAGCAGGGCGCCGAAGCGCGTGAATAACAAGAATGGAAACATAATCGGCTTTCCTCCGCCCTTAGGGCCTGATGCGGTTCTTCTCTTTCTCCACCTCCAACTCCAATTCTTTCATCTTGCGCAGGTGTTCCATTTCGCGGATGCGCAGGTCCTGGTGGAATTGCAGTTCCTTCTCGCGCGCCCTGTACCAAAAGACGATGGCAATAATGCCGAGCACCATCACCATTCCTGCAATCGGAATCCAGACAGGTGCGATATCCATTTCCAATCTCCTCTCCGCGGGCGGCCAGGACGCTGCCGCCATGTCGGGACGCGTCACAGATTACTCGTTCCTCCCAGCCCTGGCCTTGTCCAATTCCAGCTTAGCCTTCTCGATTTCGATTTCTTTGAGTTTTCGTTCGTGCTCCATCTCCCGAATTCGCAATTCCTGGTGGGCCTGGAGCTCACGCTCTCTCATTTTTCTCATGGAGACGATGGCCACGATGAAGATGACCATCAAGAAGGCTCCGAGCGGGATGATGAAGGGGTTGTTCAGGATGCTTTCCATGTCGATCCTCCGGGCTATTGGTTTGTCGTGCGCAGACGCTGGTCATTCCCGCGAAAGCGGGAATCCAGTCCGTAAACGGCGCTTCCCCATGCTTCAGGAGTGGATTCCCGCTTTCGCGGGAATGACCCCCGTTAGGCACTCTTGCCTGTGTCACAGCCATGCGTGGCTGTGCCACTTGCCCTGGCCTGCAGGTGGCACAGGCACTCTTGCCTGTGTCGCAGCCATGAGTGGCTGTGCCACCTGCCCAGGGCTACAGTTCTGGTGGTCCCGATGTGCTGCCGGGTCCTCCTCTTGCTATGCTGCGGGCGTCCGTGGGGGGAGGCGAGGGGGGACGCCCACCGCCCAAGCGACGTTGCAGCAAGATCACTCCGATCACGATGAGAAGCACCGGCCAGTACCTGCCGAGATTACGAAAAACGGGTATGCCAAAGTTATCCAGCAGGAACAACGCACCCAGTCCGATGAGCAGCGCGGCCCCGATGGGCGCATTCATCTTCATGTCGCCCAGCCCAAACCATTCCGGCGTCGGTTGGCCAAGTTGCTTCGCTTTGGCGGTCTGATAGGAATCAATCACCATATAAAAGTAAAACGCCGCCGCGCCCAGGCCGAAAATGGTGTCCATGGGGCCACCCACGCGATCACTCAGGGCGATGAGAGACCCGAATATCAGCACCTGGATAATGGCCTTAACCACCTGGCCGTTATAGATAGCACCCACGCCGGGGATGAAGCCCAAGGCCAAGCCGACGCCAGGGCTGGGGCCGGTTTGAGGACCGTACATGGGAGTTTGCAGGCGGGTCGCCAGGCAGCTCTCGCAATAGGTCATGCCGTGCACTTCGCGCTTGCATTTCTCGCACAATGCACGCCCGCACATGCCGCAATAGGCTACGGAATCAACGTCAGAATGGTTGGCGCATTTCATGGGTTTTGGCTCCTTACTGGCTCGAGGCTTAGGGGGTTTGGTACGATTTCATTCCGCAGAGTCGCGGCGGGGTTGGCCCCCTCCACAACCCGGGCCTGTATTGTGGCCAGCTCGGGCAGATTGAGCGGCACGCTGTTGGTGGACCCTCCCGCGGGCGGTTCTTGCTTGGGCGCTTCCCGCTCCTGCTCGGGTTGAGAACGGAGTTGCCGAAATCGGGACTCGATCTCGTAGACCACCCGCAGGTCGTAGTAAAACTTTTCCGCCCGAGCGTAGTACAAGTGCCCAGCGCGATTCGCCCTGAAAAACCAGGTGCGAGGGTTCAGATCCGCAACCGTCATGTGCCGCAGATTGATCCCCGCCGCGTTGACAATAATGGATAGCGAGAATACCGCCATCGCTACGCCATAAGCGAAGCGGGGGTGAAGCACAGGCCGGATGAAGGCCAGCAGGCGCTCCGCCAAGCCGGGTTTGCGTTCGCCCACCGTGGCCAGCATGATCTTCCGTACCAGCCAGGGAGCGGGCTCGAGCTCCGGGGCGTCATGGCACAGCTCGAGGGCTCGGCGCACGTCTCCCACCATTTCGAAGCAGGAGGGGCAGGCGCTCAGATGGGCTTCGACTTCCTGCTTCAGCCCCGGCTCGAGCAGCCCTTCCAGATAATCGCTCGTCAGGTTTTCCAGCTCCAGGTGCGTCATAGCTCGTTCCCCGCCTTGGCGGAGCCTCTCATTCCTTCCATACGTTTAAGGACCCTTCCCAGTTCCAATCTTCCGCGGTTAATTCTCGATTTCACGGTACCCTGGGGAACCCTCAAGACCTGGGCAATCTCCTGGTAATCGAGGTCGTGCAGGTCTCGCAGGATCACGGCTTCCCGCAGGTCCGGGGAGAGCTTGTCCAGGCCCCATTGCAGGACCTCCCTGCGCTCCCGCGATTCCACCTGGTCTGTAGGCTCTATACGTGGGCTCGATTTTGCCTCCGCCGCAGGCAACTCTTCTTCCAGCGAGGACGTCACCCGGTCTTTGCGGGTGCGCCGGTAATGGTCCACCAGGTGGTTGCGCGCCACCCGGTTGAGCCACGTGGAAAAGCTGCCCTGCGCCGCATCGTAACTCTTCAGAGTCTGGAAGACTTTGATAAAAACTTCCTGCGTCACATCTTCGGCTTCTTCCACCCGGCCCGTGAAGCGGTAGCAAAGATTATAGATTCTTCGGGTGTGAGCGCTCAGGAGCGCCTCCCAAGCGGAGTCCTCACCGGCGAGGCAACGGTTCAATAATTCATGATCCTCGTCCACTCCGGACCACCTTAGCCACTTCCCGAGAACGACCGGCTTCGATCACACCCGCCGCCTCGCCCTACGGCTCATTGGCTTGCTGGGCATTGTACCAGAATGCCGACCATCAATGCAGGAGGACGGAAATATTTCAGCTCTTCAGGCGCCACTGCCACCTCGAGCCGAGCTGCTCCAACTTGAACCCCCAGGGTTCGTTCAGGCACACCAGAAGCCGTAGAAGTTCGGAACGGGTCGAGTGACGCATCGTGGGTTGACCTAGGCGACTTGGGCGAAAGGCCGCTAGGGAATAACAGCTAACCTGCTTTCTTTTCAACAGGATTCCCGCTTTCAACATGCAAGTGCTTTATTTTCTATGACATTCCCGGGTCGCTCCGGGCTATGAAAACCCGACCCTTTGTTTTCATTGACATTCCCGCTTCGTTCCCTCACTTTTAAAGAATTCTTTCTCTTTCTCCCTTTCGAGAAGGGACTTGTTTTCCGCCTTAACCCAGGGAGCTTTCCGGGCTCTTGGCCCCGCTTCGGACATTTTCGCGAGCGGATTGGAGGATCGTGCCAGCATGGCAGCCAAGTGTTCCCAGGAGGCCATGGCCTACGGCACGGCCACAACTCACCATCCTAGCCTATTTTGTTACCGGTGTCAAGAGACACAATGTCCGGGCAATGGTATACCATCCCCCCATCCCCGCGGCGCGCGTTGCGCGCCGCGGCCTCGGGTGCGGAAGTGCTATAATGATCCCGACCAATGGGCCGGAACAAAGACTTGCATGGCAACAAACAACGGGATACAGATTTCGACGGTTGAACGAATTCTGGACGAGGTGGATGAATGGTACGGGAATGTTCATAAGATCCGCCGGGAACTGAGTCGAGTGCGGCGGGGTAGCGAAAACTACTTGGACATGCTTCCCGACCTCTCCGTCGAGACCGGTGTTCTAAAGGATAAGGCTGAATTTGCGGCTGAAATTCTCGAGGAATACCTGGAGTCCTCGCCGGAACCGATATAGCCGAGACCATCCGACCAAGATTCGCGAAATCCGCCGTGATTTGAGAAGAGAGTAGCAAGCAAATGGGTACCAGGGTCGCCCCAAGCCTCGCTGTAGTCGAACGCGCTTTCGATGAGGTTGACGAGCGCTATCAGCGGGTTCGCAGAATCCGCCGCAGGCTCAGCAAACTGAAGTCCGGAAGCAAAGCCCGCCTACTTCTCCTAGATGGCCTCTTGAAGGAGCTTGATTGGCTGCGATTGAAAACTGCCGTCGCCCTCCACTTGCTCGACGACTTCGAAGAATCCCTGCCGGAAGACGAATAGCATAACGCCATGGCCGACATGGCGCATGAACTTCGAGAGCACAATGTTGCGGTTGTTTCACTTTATCCCGGACTGGTGCGGACGGAGAAAGTGATGGCTGCCGCGCAGTGGCTGGATCTGAGCAACTCGGAGTCGCCGAGATTCGTCGGTCGGGCTGTCGTGGCGCTCGCCAATGATACGAACGTCATGCGCAAATCCGGGAAGGTTCTGGTGGGAGCCGCTATTGCGCAAGAATATGGTTTCACGGATACCGATGGAAAGATGCCGAAACCCCTTAAATTGGCGGAAGCTTAGGGCCCGGAAGAGCCCTCGTAGTCAAAGTAGCTCACAGCCGCGCTCCTTGAAAATCTTCCGCAGCCCCTAGTGTGCTGTAACATCCAATTCTCGACAATGGTCACGGGGCACTGCCTGGTTGTAGGGGTACGGCTTGCCGTACCCTTATGGTTCGGTCGCGCGATAGAAATGAAGAGGGTACGGCAAGCCGTACCCCTACAACCAGTGCGGCTGAGCCGGTTGCCGATTGTCAAAAGTTAAGTGTTACGTGACACTATCCCCTGGCCCCGATCTTCTCCAACTCCGCCCCGGTGGCGGTGGCGACTACCTCGTGCAGTGAGTTCCCGTGCGAATCCATGGTGACGATAGCAGGAAAATCTTTGGCTTCGAAGACCCACATCGCTTCCGGGACGCCGAGTTCCTCGAGCAGGTAGACGCTGTGGACCTTGGGCAGGCAGCGGGCGTAGAACTGCGCGGCCCCGCCCACGGCGTGGAGATAGACGCCTCCGTGTTCCTTCAAGCCCGCGAGGGTCCTCTTCCCCATGCCGCCCTTGCCCATGACGGCGCGGATGCCGAAGCGCTTCATAACTTCGGCCTGGTAAGGTTCTTCGCGGATGCTGGTGGTGGGGCCGGCGGCGTTGGTGTGCCAGCGTGTATTGGGCGGTGTTCCCTCTTTCACCATGACCGGGCCGCAGTGATACAGGATGGCGCCGTTCAAATCGCAGGGGGCGTCGTGGTGCATCAGGTATTGATGCGCGGCGTCGCGCCCGGTGACCATGAGCCCGTTAATCAGGACCACGTCACCGACTTTCAGGGCGCGGACTGTTTCTTCGCTCAGCGGAGTTTCCAGCCGTATTTCCCTGCCTGACACCTGGAACCCGGCGCCTGGCAGTAGTCGCTCGACCGGGCGTTGCGGGTCGCGGTAGAGCCACTGCTTGATGGCGCCGGACTCAGCCTCAATCAGGACGCCGAGCCGCCGGAAGGCCCAGCAATCGTAGGCCACGGATACGAAGAAGCTGGCGGGCAGGCGGTTGGCGGCGGCGATCTTGCAGCCGATCAGGGAGACCTTACCGCCAAAGCCCATCGTGCCCACGCCGATTTGGTTGGCCTCGTCCATGATTTCCTGTTCGAGCCTGGCCAGTGTGGGGTCGGGGTTCAAGTCATCGAGCGGGCGGAAGAGTTGCAGCTTCGCCAGGTGGTAGCCCGCCGCGCGGTCGCTGCCGATGCAGACGCCAATGGCGCCGGGTGCGCAGCCCTGCCCCTGCGCCTGCCACACGGCGTGCAGAAGGCATTTCTTTACGCCCTCGAGGTCGCGGTCGGCGCGGCCCAAATGTTCGAGCGTACAAGGCACGGAATACTGGGTGCTCATGTTCTCGCAGCCGCCGCCCTTGAGGATCAGGCGCACTTCAATATCCGGTTCCTCCCACTGCTCGAAGTGGATGACGGGAGTGCCGGGACCGAGGTTGTTGCCGCTGTTCTTGCCGCTGACCGAGTCCACGGAATTGGGCCGCAGCTTGCCGCGCTTGGTGGCTTCCGCTACAGCCTCCTGGATCTGCTTCTTCATCGCCATCTGGTTCACGCCCACGGGGGTTTTGATTTCGAAGGTGAGCATCCCCGTGTCCTGGCAAATGGCGCCTTCATCTTCGTAGGCCATGTCGATGTTCTGGCCGATGATGGCCAGCGCCTGGCCGGCCTGCGTTTGCGGTTCTTCGGTGTGGAGCGCCTCCCCCATGGCTTGGCGGACGTCCGGCGGCAGGTTAGTGGAAGTCTGAATAATAAGTTCCAGCATGCTTTCTTTGAAGAATTGCATTGGACCCTCCGTGGCAAATTATAACTCAGGTGTCAGGTGCCAGGTATCAGGTGTCAGGTTTCTGAGGTCGGGGCTACGGGCCAGCGTCCTGTCACAGTTAACTCCTTAGAGCGCTGCGACCCCCTCACCCCCGGCCCCCATAGGCGCTAGATTAACGGTTTGACTGCTCAGTGCGAAGCCTACACAAAGAAGTGCTTTACTTCCGGAATGAATGATGCTACGGTCCAGCCGAACAGTTCGCATCACTGGCGCGGATACTCGCCAGACCAAGAACGCGCCAGCCGGCCGCGTAACCAAAGGAGGATACCGTGAGAAAAGTTATAGTCATTCTGCTGTTCGTGTTATTTGCGGTGGCAGGACTTGCCCTGCAGAACGCTGTTGCCAATGGGCAGGCGAAAGCGGCTTCGGGCCCAAAACTAAGCCGCTGGCACGGCAAGATCGTCATGTTCGACAAGGACAAATCCACAATGGATGTCCGCAGGGAGGCCATTGTAAAGACTGTCCACTATGACAGCACAACAAAGTGGACCAAGGCTAAGGGCACAAAGGTTATTGACATGAGCGAATTCAAGGAAGGCTCGGAGGTGATCTGCCTCGGTACTTACGACAAAGGGAGCGTCGTGCTGAACGCCACAAATATCGATCTGCGGGGTCAAGATTGACCCTTGCATAAATAATGCAATACAGTGACCTTCAGGAGGGAACTCTTACGCCCCGACTGAAGGATAGTGCCGATCTGCTCCAGGACGCGCCCACGGAAGTTGAGGCCTTCTTCGTAGGCGCGCGGGGCCTCCAGGCTCGATGTCAGGCTGGCGCCGACGTTGGGCCGCGCGGCTTCTTCACCGGGCGCAAGCCGCGTCCGGATGCCGGCGGTCGCCTGGTCAACCATGCCGAAGACTGCCTGCGCGCCCTCGCCCTCGACCTTGTCGCGGGTGGCGCATACGTCCGGACGGTTTTTGTCCGGATGTATGCGCCCCTTGTGAGGGTAGCGCCCCCTCTAACCCTTCACGGCACTCCGTCCATCGGCAATGGAGAAACGCCGTTCAGAAAGTAGAACCTCCCCGCCGCGGCGGGACCATGGCCAATCGCCCGGCTGCCTCCGAATCAAATCCGTCAGCTGACGGACGCACGCCGATGGGTGCTGGTGGTCAAATAATGCAGATGATTGAAGCCGTAATAGCGCTTTAGCTTGGACAAGCGCAGACTATACCCTTATTTAGGGCGCAGACATCCGGACAAAAACCGTCCGGGCGTATGCGCCACCCGCCCACCACCTTTTGTTACGTTGTTATGTCGCGGAGGGACTGGCCGGTGAGGGTTCCGTGACGGATGTCTGAGCATTCGCCGTGGTCCCAGGGGCGAGCTTGTGCATCAAGAGTGCCGCCAACCCTTCCAGGACTCCACTGCCCGAACCACTGCTACCAACGACCAAGGTGTTAGGCATGAACGGAACGCTGCTCTTCGAGAGAGCGTCGACTGAGTTCACGAGAGCCGTCGCTCCCTGACCCAAGGCCTCAACCTGTTTTCGATAGGCCTCGGCCCTGGCCAAACCGATTGCCCTGACTTGAGCGCCTTGAGCAGTGCCCGTCCGCTCGATGTAGGTGGCCTCACCATCGGCCTCGGCCTTGCGTGCTTCGGCGTTATTCTTCTTTATCTCCACGCCTACTGCCGACTGAGCAAGCGGCGCCTGCATGTCGGCAGTTCCTCTGGCCTTTTCGGTTTCAATGCGCTGGTCCTGAGCCTGCCTCTGCATCTTGAAGGTCTCAACTTCCTGATGAGCAACTTCGCGCTGAGTCAGCACCGTGACCAATTCCACCGGGTAAATCACGTCTTGGATGTAGACACCCCGAGTCTCGATTTCATACTCGGCCAGCTTCTTTTGTATATAGTCGAACGCCTCCTCCTGAACAGTCTGGCGTGTCTGGATGAACTTAATCGCTTCCATGCCGCCAATTTTATCGCGGAAGAGGTTACCGACGGCCGCTTGCAAAACTTCATTCACCAGGTTTTCCATGGAACCGACCATGGAAATCACCCGAGGCGCCTTAGTGTCCGGAACGTGAATCAGCACCTGGAGATCGATCGCGAACACAAAGCCCTCATTGCTTTTGGCAATGATCGGTTCAAGATGTGCATCGAGCCCGTGAGCTCCTGTGACGTTCTTGGCCCAGTCAAGTTTGAGGATGGCCGTGAGAACGACCTTGGCGTCGTAAATTCGGGGGTTGATCGGATATTTTCCCGTTCTCAGTGCTTCTTGCCAGATACCTTGATGGCCGGGCCGCACCAAACTCCCGAACTTGAAATCTACGCCTGAAGTATCCTGGGTCGGTAGACCAACGTAGGCTTTGATGACAGCCACCTCGCCCTGTTCGACAACCAGCATTGGGACGTGTTCGACGCGCACCAAGAACGGGTTGAGGTTGTATGCGCCGTATAGAAGCGGGTCGTGCTGAAGGCCGATTTTCCCACCCGCATCCAAGAACTTCTGAAAGTCCTGGTAGTTGTTGTGCAGGTTGTCCTTGCTACCAAGGATCAAGCCCATCAGTTGGAAATCGGTGGTGCCATCTTTCCTCTCGAGTTCTTCGATGTCTTCAAAACTTCCCAGCCGGCCGGCGATTGCGCCAGGAGGGAGCGGTTCGCCTTCGAGTGTGGTTACGATGCCGATCATGTCCACGACTTTTCCGCTATCAGCAGGTTTAGGCGCAATGCGGGTGACTTCCAGTTGCCTTTCTTCAAGGCTGAAAGCTTCGAAGGTAAGCCCGCCCTTTGCTGCGGCAAGTCTCCTGTAGTCATCGGAAACCGGCACGCCGAAGACCTGCGGCTTGGTGATGACCAAAAAAGCCACAGGGTGAATCGGGGCCAGCGTGCCCGGAGAGAGAACCGGCCTCTGCACGCCTTTTTGGCCGCCCTTCTCAATAAAGGTTTTGAGATCAGTGAAGTTACCGAACTCGGGTTTGTATGCCCCCGATTTTGCGCCAATGGGTGTTGGCTCGCCAACTTGTGCGATGACCACGCCGATTTGGCCCGCGGGCACCTGGACCCACGGGTGTTTCGTAACGTCGTAGATCAGGCAGAGCTTGAAACGGAGACCGGGCATAAGCAACTCAGCCTGGTAACCGGCTTCGCCCTTGAAAGCCACTGGGTTGTTGCCAGGCAGCTTCGCTCCGAAGCGTTTACGAACCAGTCCGATCTGGGTCGGGCCGACGCTGTAAATCGATTTGAAAAACAGCACCAGCGCGAAAAGCGCCAGCAAACCGCCCAAAAACGCAGGAAACGACAGCAATGATTCCGTCATACTTCCTCCCTGACCGTGGATTGTCCGTCCACCTCCCAGAATCGCAGGCTGGCGCAGCTCTGCACTTTAGCGAGCTATATTAGCGCTTTCCATTCCCACCCACAAAGGGCATTTTGCGCACGGACGCTCAAACCCCTGACCAGCATCGCCTATCACTGAGCCGAGTTTCTTAAGAGTGATCGGCTCCCCCGATATCGGTCTTGCTTGTGGGTCGCAGAGTTGCGCTCTGCGCCAGCCGGCGATAGGTGCTGGTGGTCAAATAATGCAGGTGATTGAGGCCGTAATAGCGCTTTAGCTTGGACCCGCGCAGACTATACCCTTATTGGTGGCGCATACATCCGGACAAAAACCGTCCGGACGTATGCGCCACCCGCCGGACTTCCTCCCAACCTTCAGCGTCCCACGCCAACAGGTCCTCGTCACTCGAGAACTCCTCGTTTCGGGGAGGCAGGACACGGTACATATCTCGATCATCCACAGCGGGCCGTGCGCTGATGAAGCGAAGCAGGCGGAGACGCTCATCGGGCGACAGGCAATCGACCAAGGGGAAAATATCTTCGGCGCTCAGGTGTTTTGGCATCAGACCTATTTTACCAGACGCTACGGGTCGTAGCATGCCTTGGTGGCAAAAATCCAGGGAGCGCCGTAGCGCGTCCTGTTCGCCAGGGTTCCCCGGGCTTTCATCCCGAGCCCTGCCGTTCGCCTCGGTGGTGAACACCAGGTACCGCGATTCTTCCTCGGGAAATCACATGACGCACGCAAATGGCGAAACTAAGTTCCTTGGCATGCCAATCATCGAACGAGGATGAAAGGCTGCGGCGGACCGCAAACCCCGCGCACCTCCGCGCTACCGGCTCCTGGTTCGCGGTGGAGACGCACCAGCCCCGTTAGGGGAGACGAATGAGGTCCATGCGGCATTAGGTTAGGATCTCCGCACCGGCGCAGCCCGGCCGACCTCATGCGAAGAGAGCACCCGGAACAGCCATTGTGGGTTAGACTGTGGCGATGATAGGGCGCCGCATAGTAATGGTGGCGCGTTCGGTCGTGGTGGGTTGGGCGGCGCTGGTCGCGTTATCCTACCTCGCCGAACGCCCCCTGCTTCTGTTGATCGCGCCCGTGGTGGGCGCGCACTGGGTGGCTACCGCCAGCCTGGCGCTCGACTGCCTGAAGCTAGCGGCAACCGGCGCGGCCATCGGCCGGCTGCATCGGCAAGCGCCTCTCCCGCAGGTGCTGGCCTTTGCGGCAACCCTCTGCCTGCTTAACTTCGAGGCGTTGCTGCCGCTCGACGTCCCCTGGCTCATCCGGCTGGCGATGGACGCTGTGAACGACGCCCGTTATTGGGGTTCGCTTGCGACCACGGCCGCGCAGGATGTGCTTTTGTTCGGCAGCTTGATCGCGGGCGGTCTGCTCAGCCGCCGGCCGCAAAAGCCGTTGACCCTCTTTGACGAATCGCCGCGATGAGCAGATACCTGAGAGCCTCGAATACGGCACGTCTGCACCCGCCCAATTAGTACCTCAGGTGACTGGCCACTCTGGAAGTGTCGGAAAACTTGGAAGCGGACCGCACTACCGCACCCTGGACATAACGGCGCGCAGGATGTGATTGATGCGGGTGGAATAGCCCTCTCCATATTTCCTGAGCCAGTCGTAGATGTCGCGGTCCAGGCGAGCGGCCACCAGCACTTTGGGAGTGCGGCGGAATTGCGCCAATTGCTCCTCCGTCAGCGGAGGAATATCAGAATAGTCCAGCGCGGAATCGTCCCCAGCAACCTGACGCTTCGCGATCCGGCTCAACACTGTCTTTTGCCGCTTATTCAGCGGCTTGCTGAATATAGATTCGGCGCTCACGCTGATTGGCTTCCCTCGCCGAGATGATTCGTATAATTTCTTCGCCATTGTCCTTGTCCTCGTGATAGGTATGCACGACTAAGAGGAGAGCTTCTGAGACGGCTCCGATCGCATGCCATCGCTGTTCGCCCTCCACGACGCGGTCCTCCACCAGAATTATCTTCGGATCGTTAAACACGCGCGCCGCGGTCTCAAAGTCCAAGCCGCTGTGCTTCGTCTGATTGATTCGATTCTTCCCTGCATCCCATCCGAAGCGCATCGTAATATAGAATGTATAACATCACGCGCCGACAGGTCAAGTTGTCCCGCTGCGGTCCAGCAAGACCGCCGGTTTCGCGGTCCGCGGGTGGCGCATACGTCCCGACGTTTTTTGTCGGGGTGTATGGGCCCCTTGTGCGGGCAGCGCACCCTCTAACCCTTAAGGGCACTCCGTCCATCGGCAATAGAGAAACGTCATTCAGAAAATAAAACCTCCCCGCCGCGGCGGGACCATGGCCAATCGCCCGGCTGCCTCCAAATCAAATCCGTCAGCTGACGGACGCACCCCGATAGGTGCTGGTGGTCCAAAACTGCAGGTCATTCAGGCCGTAACAGTGCTTTAGCTTGGACGCGCGCAGCTTATGCCCTTATTTGGGGCGCATACATCCGGACAGAAACCGGGGCTGGCGCAGACTCCGTAGTGTGGAGTCTGCGATTTCCCGAAGGGACCAGGGAGGTGGCCGGGGCATCTCCTCACAACCCTCGGCGAAACGTGCCTTCGGCAGATCGCAGACGTTAAAAAACAACGTCTGCGCCAGCCCACCCGCCGCAAATGGCGAAACTAAGTTACTTGGCATGCCAATCATCGAACGAGGATGAAAGGCTGCGGCGGACCGCAAACCCCGCGCACCTCCGCGCTACCGGCTCCTGGTTCGCGGTGGAGACGCACCAGCCCCGTTAGGGGAGACGAATGAGGTCCATGCGGCATTAGGTTAGGATCTCCGCACCGGCGCAGCGCGGCCGAACTCATGCGGAGAAAGCACCCGGAACAGCCATTGTGGGTTAGACTGTGGCGATGATAGGGCGCCGCATAGTAATGGTGGCGCGTTCGGTCGTGGTGGGTTGGGCGGCGCTGGTCGCGTTATCCTACCTCGCCGAACGCCCCCTGCTTCTGTTGATCGCGCCCGTGGTGGGCGCGCACTGGGTGGCTACCGCCAGCCTGGCGCTCGACTGCCTGAAGCTAGCGGCAACCGGCGCGGCCATCGGCCGGCTGCATCGGCAAGCGCCTCTCCCGCAGGTGCTGGCCTTTGCGGCAACCCTCTGCCTGCTTAACTTCGAGGCGTTGCTGCCGCTCGACGTCCCCTGGCTCATCCGGCTGGCGATGGACGCTGTGAACGACGCCCGTTATTGGGGTTCGCTTGCGACCACGGCTGCGCAGGATGTGCTTTTGTTCGGCAGCTTGATCGCGGGCGGTCTGCTCAGCCGCCGGCCGCAAAAGCCGCTGACCCTCTTTGGCGAATCGCCGCGATGAGCAGATACCTGAGAGCCTCGCAAGACGTCACTTCAATTGCACTCTACCCGGACCCCTTGCTTAATCATCCGGACGCAATACACGCGGGGCTCCCATAGTAACCAGGACTTCATGGCACGACCCTGCTTCCTGCGGTGGTATTGGGCCCTGGACGGGGTTGCCATTTAGCGTGATGTTCTTGACTCCCTTCTGTACTCCGTCCGGGTTCTGAACCGTAATAAGGAAAGTGGCGCCTCGCCATTTGCGGCTTACGCGGAATTCGTTCCAATGGGTTGGTATGCAAGGATCGATAATCAATCCTTCAAAGTTCAAGCGGATCCCCAGGATCCAGCGAGTCACCGCAGTGTAGTTCCAACCACCGCTTCCTGTAAGCCACGGGTGCCTGGCGCGACCGAAAGCCGTGTGATCTCTTCCCATGACGAACTGGCAGTAAGAATAGGGTTCAGCTTCGCGAATCTCGATAATATCGTTCTGGTTGTAGGGTAAGAGCGAATCATAGAACTTCATGGCCCGGTCGCCGTGTCCCAGCTTGCAATCGGCGATCACGGCCCAGGGATTGGGATGGCTGAAGATGGCCGCGTTCTCCTTGATGCCTTTGTAAACCCGTCCCATAAAGCCGATATCATCGTCCGGTTTCGAATAGGCCGGCCAGAGCAAGTGAATGCCGTACTTGGAAAAGAGGCGCCGATCTACAGCGTCCATGCAAGATTCCGCGCGCGCTAGGGATGCCGCATCCGAAACGACTGCCCAGGAATTGCTTTCGAGGAAAATCTTGCCTTCCTCGTTCTCACGAGAACCGATTTTCAGACCTTTGGCCGTGATGCCGCGAATGTACCATTCGCCATCCCACAGCTCTTTTTCACACGCCGCTTTGACCTTCTTGGCCACAGCCGAATACTTCCCGGCATCTTCATCCCGACCAAGGAATTCCGCCGCTTCGACAAAAGCTCGCAAGGCCCAGTGATGCAAGAAGGCGACCATGGCGCTTTCGCCGCCCCCCAGATTCAGGCAGTCGTTCCAGTCCGCCCGCAGCCCCTTGCAGATGCCCGTCGGGCCGACCTGTTCAGCGGAAAAATCGAGCGCGCGCTGGAGGTGCGCATAGACGCTGGCTTCGCCTCGATCGGCAAAAGGCACGACTTGGTCAAAGAAGGCGACGTCGCCAGTCTCCTTTACATACTCACACACCGAGACTACCAACCAGAGTGCGTCATCGGAGCACGTATCCTCGAGACCGTGGACGTAACTCTCCCGTTTCGGGGCAGCCTTGACCGTGGGTGATTTGAACTTGGGAGCTTTCTGCTTCTCCGCATCGAACCAATCCGGATCAAACAGGTGCAATCCGTAGCCCTGGCTTACTTGACCCTGCAGCAACTCCAGCAGGCGCTGTCTACATTTCGCGGGATTGGAGTGCACCACGCTCATCACGTCCTGTGCGGTATCGCGGAATCCCAAACCCGTGCGGCCACCGACTTCGATAAAGGAGGCGAAGCGCGACCACACCACACAAGTCTCGGCCTGGTACAGAGTCCAGGTGTTGACCATGGTGTCCAGACCCGCATGGGGCGTCCGGCACTGGAACACCTCGAGTTTCTTCTGCCAGTAGGACTTCAGCTCATTAAACGCCCGGTCGAGGTTGGTCAAATTGGAGTACTTGCTCTTGATCTCTTTTCCCTTCGCCCGAGGACCGACTCCCAGCATGAAGACCAAGCGCGTTTCCTCGCCGGGTTGGATGTTCAACCGCTTGTGCAGGGCTGCGCAGTGGTTGCCTCCGAGTTCGGAACTGCCCGAGCAGAGCCCCTGCTCGACCGCGATGGGGTCGGTCTCCGTGCGGTAGGTTCCAAGGAAAGTGTCTCGCACGGTGTCGTAGCTATCGGGTTCGAAGTTGGATGCGAAATAGTGAAAGGTCCACGGCTCGTAATAGAAGTCGTATTCGATAATGCCATCCTGGTAGCTGGCCCCGCTGGCGTAGAGGCTCATCTGAAGATTCTGATTATCAATTTCGATGTGATGAAAGGAGAACTCCAGATAGGAGAACACGCTGAGGTGACGCTTTTGGGAACCCGTGTTTCTTATCGTTACGTCCCAGAGTTCCACATCGTCATCGATGGGGATAAACAGGGTCTGCTGCGCGTCAAGGTCCCGGTAACTGCAGGAAAACTTGGAATAGGAGAGACCATGCCGACATTCATATCGGGCTTTCGCGAGGCTCTTGCCCACAGGCTGCCAGGAGAGCGACCAGTACTCACCGCTTTCGTCATCGCGCAGATAGACGTAGTGCCCGGGCCGATCGAGAGGAACGCCATTGGCACGGAAGCGAGTAATCCGCTGATGCTCAGCATTTTTGTAAAATGAGTATCCACCGGCGTTATGAGAGATGACCGTGCAAAGATCTTTCACGCCAAGATAATTGGTCCACGAGACGGGCACGTCGGGACGTTCGATGACATACTCACGGTTCTCATTATCGAAGTGGCCGTAACGCAAACATCACCTCCGGGACGACGTACGATTCCGCTTCATCGCTACTGCATCACTTCTCGGCCTGGGCAAACTGTCGAAGCCAGGCGATCAGTTCTTTGGCCTTGTCTGGAGAATCTGCCTCGACCGTGAAGCGCAGCACCGGCTCGGTGCCCGAAAAACGCAACAGCGCCCAGTTATCGTTCTCGAGAAGAAACTTCGTACCATCGATCTGCGAGATGCGGGTGACCTCGTAAGGGCCGATGGCGTGGCTGGGTTTTTCCTTCACCCGGCGAGCCACGGCGATTCGCATCGCGGGGGTAGCGGGAATGCTCTCTTCCAATTCGTAGAGCCGTCCTGTAATCGCATAAACGCGTTCCCGTAATTCCGAAATCCTCTGGCCCGTCCGAGCCAGCATTTCTACTATCAAGGCCGCGGCAAAGATGCCATCCTTGCCCAGGATGTGCCCGCGAATGGTAAGACCGCCGGACGATTCTCCGCCCAGCACCGCCTGGTGCTCCAGCATGGAGGAAACGACGTGTTTGAAGCCCACGGGAACTTCGTAGCACTGCTCCCCCAAGCGGTTCGCTAACCGGTCCAGCAAATGAGTAGTAGAAAGATTGCGCACCACCCCGCCTTTTTCGCCGCGCACCTCATGCAAATACCAATACAAGAGCAGCAGGATGTCATTGACGGCAATGTATTCGCCGTGCTCATCGACGATGGCAATGCGGTCGGCGTCTCCATCCATGGCCAGACCCACATCGTAACCATCCTCTTTCATCTGCGAGCTCAGCATCCGTAGCGCCTCCAAATTGGGCGCCGGGGACCGGCCTCCGAAAAGAGGATTGTGCCGCTCGTGGATGAAGGTCACGCGGCAGCGGGCTTCGACCAAAACCGTTCCCAGGGTGAGCTGCCCCACCCCATACATCGGGTCGACGATGATTCTGAGCCCCGCCTTGCGGATCGCTTCCAGATCAATCAGTCGCTCGACCGCGTCAACATATTCGTTGGTGAAGTCGCGCTTCCGGACAATGCCCGCTTGCAGGGCCAAATCGAGCTCCAGCTTGATCACATCCTGCGGAGTCAACGCATTGGTCGCTGCTTCAATCTGGTGGGTCTCATGATCGAGCAACAATGATCCGTCGCTGTGAAAGACTTTGAGACCATTCCATCCCGGCGGGTTATGACTGGCAGTGACGACCAAACCGTATGCCGAACCCAGGGTCGCCGTCGCATACGTAACCAGCGGTGTGGGTGCGGCTTCCGGCAGCAAGACCGTAGGAATATCGTTGCCGGCAAAAACTTCGGAGGAGGCCTCGGCGGCTTGTTGGGAAAGAAAACGGCGATCGTAGCCAATGACGACGCCGCGCTTTTCCAGCCCTTGACGAGTGATCTCGTTGGCCAGCGCCTGACTGAGCCGTCTAACGTTGTGCAGGGTAAAACCTTCGCCGATGACCGCCCTCCAACCTCCGGTGCCAAAAACCACCAGGTTCTCTTCTTCCTGACGGTGTGGGCGATATAACCGCTTCTGGAGAATGAACTCGGCCCGAGCCAGATCCGCCGCATTGTTGATGCCCTGCACTTCGTCCTGATCGTAGAGTTGATAACTCTCCACCAGGAGGCCCGATCGGATGAGTTGGTGGACACAATCGGTCAAGCGATAGTCACCATACAAAGGGGAGGGAGGGAGTTTTTCCAACGCCGAGAAAATAGCCTGGGCATCCACAGCATAGGCGCCCACGTTCAATTCGAGGATCTCGCGAACCGCCGGCGAAGCTTCCGTGTCCTCGATAATGTCGATGATGCGGCCGGCTGCGTCGCGGATAATGCGGCCGTAAGGAAAGGGTTGATCGACAACGGCGGTGAGCAAGGTCAAGGATGCCTTGCGCAGCCGATGCCGGTTGATAAGCCCTCGAATCGAGTCGGGCCGGAACAGCGGCGTGTCCCCGTACAGGATCAGCAGGTCGCCGCAAAAACCCTTGAGCGCTGTGGATGCCCGCAAGACGGCGTTACCCGTTCCGAGTGGCTGGTCCTGCACGATGATTTGGTACCGGGCCCCCAGCTTTGCCTGAATCTCGCCCCGGTCCGAACCCAGGACGACATAGATGTCCTCGCGAGGTACAACTCGCAGTGCGTTCTCGATGACGCAATCGAGGACAGTGCGATCCCCCAAGGGCTGAAGCATCAGGGAACGAGCATCCCCAGTGGCTTCTTTGCCTGCTGCAAGAATGATGGCCTTGAGTGGCGTATGCGCGGGTGGAAAGAGGGGTTCTGCGGTCTCCTGGATTGCCATCTCTCCACCTTTTGCCAATGCCATATTCGAACCTCTCCAAATGAACACGAGCTCTCGGGCCTAAGCCCCGGCTGCCTTCGGCTCCTCAACCTGCGGTTGCACCTTCGCCCCGCCTCGAATCGGAATGAAGCGCGACATGACCAGGGCTGGCATCGCCGCGATAATGACCCAGATGAAAAAGTGCGTGTAACCCAGGCGGGATTGAATCCAGCCGCTTGCCGCGCCAGGCAGGATGACTCCGAGATTCATTAACGAATTGCCGAAGGCATAGTGGGCTGTCTGATACTTCCCTGGCGCGATCTCCTGCATCATGAGAAGAATCACACCTACGAAGCCGAATCCGTAACCAAACATTTCGACGCTCATAGCCGCGGTAATCAGCACGGGGTTGGTGGGTCGAGCCACGCTCAGATACCAGTAGGCGAGCATGGGGAGGTTCAGGGTCAAGATGAGCCAAGGCAGAGCGCGTTTGAGAGCCAGCCAGGAGGTGAAGTAGCCGCCGATGACACTGCCGAGAATGAAGGCCCCGCTTCCGAAGGTGCCGTAGATGGCGCCCACTTCCTTGAAACTCAGCCCCAAACCGCCGGCGGCACGCGCTGCCTTAAGGAACAGCGGGCCCACTTTGATGACTTGGCCCTCGCCGGCGCGGTACAAGAAAATGAAAATGAGCAAATAAAGGACGTTGGGTTTCTTGAAGAAGGTAACCACAACGTCCCAGAACGTCGTGGCCATTTGATGAAGGCTCTCGGAATGGCGCTCTTCACCGCCCCTGGGCAGCAGACGCGCGTGGTAGGCGCCTAATCCGACCAGGATCAAGCCCATACCGGCGAAGACGGTCATCCAGGCGCGCAAGGCCGGGGCAACAGCGTTCGCCTTGGTGAATCTCTCGATGAGCACACCGATCATCCACAGCAACCCTCCCATCGAAAAGATACGGGCGAGATTGTAGAATCCGCCCTGCCATCCCACGTAGGCCGATTGCTCCTTGGGGGTGAGGCTAGCGATGTAAATACCGTCGGCGGCGATGTCGTGGGTGGCGGAACAAAAGCCGAGGACCGCAAAGGCGGCAACCGAGTACCGGAAATATCCCGGCAGGTTCAAGGACAGGGCAAGGAGTACGAGGCTGATTCCGCCAATGAATTCCATAAGGACAACGAAGAACTTCTTCGTCTTATACATCTCCAGCAGCGGGCTCCACAGGGGCTTCAGCGTCCACGGCCATGCCAGCAGACTAATGACAAGCGTCGTGATGGCGTTTCTCACGCCCATATTCTGGTAGAAAAACAGGGCCATGTAGTTCACCGCGTAGAACGGAAGGCCCTCGGCGAAGTAGACGGTAGGCACCCATGCCGCTGGGTGAGTGCGAGTCCCTGGGCGTTGCGGAGTCATGGGTTTTCTCTTTCACTTCGTGAGGCTATCAGACAAGCAGGCTACAACTTCAGGAAGTAGTTCGAAGCGAGTGGGCGGTCAAGCTTGGCTGGCCAGGGATACTTGGAACCCTTCCTCCCCTTCTTCGCATCCTGAAAACCGCGATATAGGATGACATGTTTGAGTTCTTGTTTTCAATGAGTTTCTGGCGTAGCGATAAGCCGCTCGGGGGAATTAGCCCCGAGAACGACGGGGCCATGCCTTCCGCATGAGGCCGGCCAAAAAACGTTCACCCAAACTGCCATAAGGTTGGTCGGTGGTGAGGTAGGTCCAGGTGGCGCCGCGCTGAGAAGGATCGAGGTTGCGGGTCGCGGCTTCCGCCAAACGCTTCGGAATTTCCTCAGTAATCCTCGTCTGCAAATTGGGGAAGAGCCGGTGCACCACCCTAAGGTATTCGAAAAGAGGTTCGCGGCCGCCGTAGGAGACCCATTGCGTTCCTTCCTGGAGCTCCTTGACTCCCGCGAGGTACTCTGACCAGAGGTCGTCGATGGTGGTCAAAGAAACCAGCCGTTCGAGTTCCGAAGAACATGGAGTGGCGCCCCTGAGGATGGCCTCGCGTTGCTCCTGAATTGCCTGCCGCTGCCCCTCGATGACGCTCTCGTACTTGTGCAGAAATCGGCGGACGTCGAGGTTCTGGCCTTCCACCAATTGCTGGATGCTTTCCGGATCATGGTGGAGCCTGGTATTAAGGATGCCGTGTTTGACTAGCAAGTCGTCTTCGAGCGAGATGAAGAATCGGGAGCTTCCTGGGTCACCTTGGCGTCCGGCGCGGCCACGAAGCTGGTTGTCGATGCGGCGGCTTTCGTGCCGGTTGGTGCCGATGACGTACAATCCGCCTAGCTCGGCCACGCCTTTCCCCAGCCGAATGTCCGTACCGCGTCCCGCCATATTCGTCGAAACAGTCACCGCTCCAAGCTCTCCGGCATGGGCTATGATCCCAGCTTCTTTTTCCTCGTTACGGGCATTCAAGACTTGGCGCGGAATATCCTGAAGGGCGGCGCTAAGGCGTTCAGACTCTCGGACGCTTACCGTGCCTACCAGAACTGGACGACCGGTTTGGTGGACCCGCCGGATCTCCTCGATCACCGCACGTTCTTTCTCCGGTTTCGTCGGAAAAAGCACGTCAGGATGGTCTGCTCGGATCACCGGCCGGTTGGTGGGAACCACTTCCACTTCGAGTCCGTAAATTGAACGAAACTCTTCGGCTTGGGTCGCGGCAGTCCCCGTCATGCCGCATACCTTGGGATAGAGTGCGACCAGATTCTGCATGGTTATCGATCCTAGAATCCTGCCCTGTGGCTTGGGCGCTACGCCTTCCTTCACTTCGATGGCTGTGTGCAAGTCTGCGGGCCATCGTCTTTCCCTCACAACACGGCCCTTGAACTCATCTACAGATTCGATTGCGCCGTCTTTAACCAGGTAATCAATGTCTCGGCGAAGTAGTGCGTGCGCGTGCAGCGAGTTCTGAACAGCCGTCAGCAATGAGAAGTTCTCCTCGGAGAAGAGATTGCCGCAGTTGAAGGCGTTCTCCACCGCCTGAACGCCGGCATCCGTGAGGGCGAGGTTTCTTCCGAATTCGTCCAGGGTATAGTGCAAAGTTTGCCGGAAGCGACGCACCAGGCGATCCACTCGATGGACCAACCCTGCCTGTTCCGACTCGCCCCCCGCAATCACCAAAGGGACACGGGCTTCATCGATCAAAAGCGAGTCGGCTTCGTCAATCACCGCCGCCGCGAAGGGCCGGTGCACCAGTTCTCGAGGATATAGGGCAAGGTGGTCGCGAAGATAGTCAAAGCCCACCTCATTCGCTGTGGCGTAAGTGATGTCGGAGGCATAGGCGCGCTGGCGATCCTCGACGCTCATGCCCTGCTGGATGCAGCCCACGGAGAGGCCGAGGAACTCGTAGATCGGGCCCATCCATTTGGCATCCCGCCGGGCCAAGTAGTCGTTCACAGTCATCACGTGGACACCTTGCCCCTCCTTGGCATAAGCGACGATCGCCGGCACAGCAGCCAGCGTCTTCCCTTCACCGGTTTGCATCTCAGCAATCCTGCCGTGGGCAAGCGCCAGAGCGCCCTGGAGCTGTACGTCGAACATCCCCAACCCCAGCACTCGCGCCGCGACGACTGCGGTTACCGCGACGATTTCCAGCAGATCGTGGCTACGCTGGCCGGCGGCCCTCAATTCACTGTCCGCATATTTGGCGAGTTCTCCACGACGCTGGTTTACCCGATCGATTTCAGATTTGGATGAAGCTGAGCCGGGAAACAAAGATTTCAAAAAATCAAGCATGGCGCCCTTCTCTTCTCTCAGAATTGAAATGTTCGGGAAAGCAGTTAGGCGATAGAGGAGAGCGGCGGAGCGCGTAGCAGTCGAGCGTTCCAGAAATACCAGGTGACGGCGGGGAGATCGTTGCTATAGGAAACCGGAGATTCCTGCTTGGTGTATCTTCGTGTCGCGCGCTCGCGGGGCACATGCTGTTCGCGGCGCACCTTGAATACCTTCACGATGCCACATGTCTCGAGGCATCGCCGCAAGCTCGAGAGCGGCACGGCTTGCCCTGCCCCTAGGGCAACGAGCATGGCCAGGAGCCAGGTTGCTGGATGCTTCTTCATTGACCTTCAGTATGACACAGAAATGGGCGGGTAGCCACCTTGACCGGGGGCGAGAGGCTTAGCACCGAAAGGGTAGAGCAACCCACGACCCGCGGTGGGAATGCAGAGGGCCGGCACCGAATTCAGGGTGCATTACTATCTTGTAGCGCGTTTCGTGATCTCAATCAATGCCAGACTCTGGGGCGCGAGTGTCACATCGAGCTTGGAGGGGTTGGCCGCAGGCAATTCACGAACCTCCGGCGGACCGAGTTCCGCCGCCTTCCGCAATTCCTCCTGTTGCCCGCGGGTGGGGAACTCCGGCTTGCCCATGGCCACCCACGCTGCAAGGGCCGAGCCGTGCTGGCGATCGACAATCCGGATGCGGGCCTCCCCCGCCCCCTCGAGTCCCAACAAGGAAAGGGTGGCTTGTTTCGTGGTCCCACCCATTCCGGGTGGAGCGTAATTCCAAACGGCGATGGCGAGCGAGCCGTCCGGGCGCCGGGTGGCGAGAGCCGAGTCTGAGTCGACGCTGATGCGTTGCGCCCCTAGTTCGTGGAGCAGCTTGAAATCGTTGAAGGCGGCCTTCGGAATGTGTCCAACGGCCATCAAGCCGTAGCCGCCGTAAAAAGGCCGCTTCACCACGCCTTGCTCCTCAAACACGTCTGAGAAGGCCCAGTAAGCCATGATGTCGATCAGACCGTCGCACTGCCGGATGGTATTGGCGAGCCACGGGCCCATGAAGGCAGAGTCCGTCACCTCAACCTCGTTCATGTAGCTGGCATTGTACTCGCTGAAAATGAGGGGTAAATCGGGCTTGGCGGAGGCCTTCACCTGATCGTGGACTTTGCGGACGGCTCGGTAGACCATCTGATCGCGCGCAATCTTTTCGTGGGTGCCGAAGACGTTCGGTGCGGTGTCGTTGGCGTAGACATGGGTTGAGACGAAGTCCACCGGCACGTTCCCCTCGACGCAGTGCTGGATGAAACGATCCACCCATGCCGCCTGCGCGGTAGCCGGCCCTCCCACGCGCAAGCGCGGGCTGACGCGCTTCAGGGCGCGCGCCGACACGTCGTAGAGTCGATAGTAAGTGGGCTCCTTCGGATCCCCGGCCCAAAAGTCAAGGTTGGGCTCGTTCCAAACTTCAAAATACCATTGGGACACCTCGTCGATGCCGTATCGGTCCACAAGGTGCTGCGCGAAGCGCTGGATCATGTCCCCCCAACGGTCCCAGGTCTTGGGGGGTGAATTGAACGGCTTGTACCAGAAGAGCTGGCGAGAGGGTGTGGATGCCAGTTTTTCCGGGGTAAAGCTCAGCTCGACGAAGGGGCGCACGCCGTTCTCGAGCAGGCCGTCGTAAATCTGATCCACGTAAGAGTAGTTATAGATGGGATTTCCGTGCCCGTCTTCGTTGTAAAACCCCACCTCGTCGTGGAAGATGGCGTGGAAGCGGATGTACTCGAAGCCGGTGGCCTTCTTGACCTCACGCAGGTCGCGGCGGTAACTGTCACGCAAGGAGAGGATGGCGCGGCCGGACCCGAACATCTGTTCCCAATAATGAGGGAAGGGGCGCGCGGGCGCTTGCGTATCGATGGAGATGGTCTCGGCCTGCGGCTGCGCGTTGGCCTGACCGAGCAGCTCTCCGGAAGGCAGAGCGCCCACCACCGTCAGCACGCTTGCCGCAAGCGCCAAGAATTGACGATTGACGATTGACGATTGACGATTGAAAGACAGAGCGCGATTTGATCGAAGGTAGTTGAGCATTGAAAGACCAAAAAATCTAAAATCCAAAATCAAATGAATGGATGCCTGACCACGGTGCGGACATGAAGGATGCGAGTAAGGTCTTCCTTGATTATCGCGAAGGCTTCTTGGGAAGTGTCGGCAAAGCGGATGAGTTTCATATCTTCTTCCGAAACGGTTCCCGCCTCGAGGAAATAGTCGAAGTTGATGGCGCGCTTCCAGAAGTCAGAGCCGTAGAGCACGATCGTCACGCGATGACCCATCTTGTGTGTCTGGAGCAGAGTGAGCATCTCGAAGAGCTCGTCCATAGTGCCGAAGCCGCCCGGGAAGGCGATGAGGGCTCGAGCGGGCTGGGCAAACCACAGCTTGCGCATGAAGAAGTATCGGTACAGAAAGCTCAGTTCCGGCGAGATGTAAGGGTTGGGGTGTTGTTCGACGGGCAACTTGATGTTCAGCCCAATGGACTTGCCGCCGGCCTCGGAGGCGCCACGGTTGGCGGCTTCCATAATCCCCGGCCCTCCGCCTGAACAAACCACCAGGAAACGGGAGTCTTGCTGAAGGGAAAGCGACCATGCCGTCACCAGACGTGAAAGTTCGCGCGCGTCCTCATAGTACTGGGACATGTGCAGATCCATGCGCGCCTTCTTCAGCTCCGCAGCCAAGGCGCCCGAGCCGCCATCTTTCCCTCTGCTTTCCAGTTCCTGAAGTTTCTGACGCGCTTCCTCGCGCGGCCGGATTCGCGCTGAACCGAATAACACAACGGTGTGATGGATGCCGGCGCGGCGCAGTCTTGCCTGCGGCTCCAGATACTCGCTGAGGATACGCAGCGGGCGGGCATCACCGCTTTCCAGGAACCGGTGGTTCTGATAGGCCAACAGAGGCATCTTCTCGGTTTCATGCTTCCCAATCGCCATACGGTTTTTCTCCCCAAAAGGTGCGGAACATCATAGAGAATACCAAACGGAAGCAACTTTGGGTGGCCAAATCGGGCCATCGGGTCATCGGGCCATCGGGTAATCCGGAGATCGGAAGGACAGCGGTTATTCACCTGATCTTCCGATCACCCGATGACCCGATGACCCGATCAACCGATCTGCGGGGTTGCCCTGGTGGCGGTTCGCAGGATAATATACCCGAGAGTTTCGTTCGCACATAAACGGAGGAACACAAAATGTCTTTTGTTACACGCCGTGAATTCATCCGCCAGAGCGCTGCCGGGGCCGCCAGCGTGGGATTGTTTCTCAACGGCAAACGTGTCCATTTGGAGGCTGCGGCGTTGCCCAAGCCGGCGAGTCCGAAGGATCGGGTCAATGTGGGTTTCATCGGCTATGGTATTCGTGGGTGCTTCCTGATGGAAGCCGTAAACCAAACCGAGCAGGCCAATCTGATTGCCGTTGCCGATTGCTATCAGGGGCATCTTGACCGCGCCGAAGAACGCTGCGACGGCAAAATCGAAACCTATTTTGCGCGCTACAAGAAGTTGCTTGAAAGAAAAGACCTGGATGCCGTGCTTGTCGCCACCCCGGACCATTGGCATACGCCTATAGTATTGGACGCCGTGTCAGCCGGAAAAGACGTTTACATCGAGAAGCCGATGACCTACCGCATCGAGGAGGGGCCAAAAATCATTGAGGCGGCGAAGCGCCATAATCGCATTGTCCAGGTAGGGAGCCAATGGGTCTCTTCCCCGCTGCACAAGAAGGCGAAAGAGATTGTGCAGTCCGGAAGAATCGGTAAGGTGACGAAGATTATTGCCTCCTACAACCGGAATAGCTCCACCGGCGCGTGGAATTATCCCATCCCGCCGGACTTGAAAGAGGGTGTGAACTTCAGTTGGGAAGAATGGTTGGGTTCGGCCCCCAAGCGCCCCTTCGACCCGGAGCGCGTGTTCCGGTACCGTAAATACTGGGATTACTCGGGTGGGATCTCGACGGACCTCTTCGTCCACCTGATCAATACGATTCACTTCGTGATGGACGCCAAGATGCCGGACACCGTCGCCGCCATCGGTTGCATCCTGGCTCGGTTCGACGGCCGCGAAGTGCCTGACACGCTCGACGCGCTGTTTGATTACCCAAGCTTCCACGTGAATATGGGCTCGACCATGAACAACTCGAGCGCCTCCCAGCAGGGCATTCAGTACCTCGGCACGGAAGGCACACTGATGGTGGCTCTGGGGCCGGACATGAGCTTGACCAACGAAACCCCAAGGGAGAGCTACCAATCTCAAATCGAGCCCTGGCCCAAGAAGTTGCAAGAACAATTCTGGAGCGAAGGCAAGCACCGCGAGGAATCAAACCCCTACGTGCGGACCGAAGGCTCCATGAACTTCAAGGAGAGCGGCCCGGACGCGACCGTCTTCCATCTGAGCGAATTCTTCGATTCCGTTCGGAGCCGGCGAGAACCTGTGGAAGACGCCGAAATGGGGCACCGCTCGGCAGCCGCCGGCCACATGGTGAACATCTCGGTGCGCAGCGGAAAGAAGGTGGTTTGGGACGCCGCCAGCGGCACAGCCAGAGAAGCCTAGACTAGCTCTCAGCTTTCAGCCGTCAGCTTTCAGCAAGCAGTAGGGGGACGGCATGCCGTCCCCTGTTCGTCGCCAGGAATGCGTCGCGCGACGGGGGTAGGGCAAGCCCTACCCCTACGATAGCAAAGCCTCGGTGCGAGCCGTCTGCTGATAGCTGAAAGCTGAGAGCTGACAGCTTCCCTAACTCACCCACGACCGTGAGGCTCTGTAGCTGGCGACGCGTTCCGGGAGCCAATCCCTCAACTGGGGGGTCAAGTAAAACTTCGGAAGCAGCAAATCTTCCTCGACCCTTATCACTCCTTGCGCCAGAGCGGTTCTTGCCAGAGGGGTGTGCGGGTAGATGCGGAGGCCGACCGTAATCTTCAGGGCCTCGAGACGCAGGGAATCGGCAAACGCCAAGCTCTCCTCGACGCTGTCCTTCGTCTCCGCGGGACCTCCCAAGAGCAAAAATCCCATCCGCTCGATTCCCGCCTCCACGAACATCTTTGAGACCGCGCTGACTTCCTTCTGGCCGAATCGCTTGTTGAGGCCGCGCAGCATGCGGTCCGAGCCGCTCTCGAAACCGAAACTGATTTGGCGGCATCCCGCTCGCCTCATGAGTTCCACAAGCTCCGTATCGATCCACTTTGGGTAAATGAGGCACCAAAGATTGAGGTCGAGTTCCGCTTGGATCACCTGCCGGCAGAGGTCCTTGGCCCAGGTGAGCGGAAGGTTGAAGGTGTTATCGACGAAGTTGAAGTTTCGGCATCCAGCTTCCCTCAGCTCTACCAACCACTTCACCACTCGGGTGGGCGAACGTCTTCGTAGGGCTCTTCCCTCGATCGCGCTGGTCGAACAAAACGTGCAATCCAATGGACAGCCTCGCCGGCTCTGCACTGGAACCCAGAGGTCGCGGGTATCAGCGCCGGAAGGAATCCAAAGGCCGGCCTCGGGAAGAGGCAGAGCATCCAGGTTCTTTTCGAAGCTCCTGCCCTGAGCGGGCCGGCCCGGCTGGGGGGCCGCATGGGTCGCCGCGGCGACCGCGTCTGCGTTGACATGGCGTGGCAGGTAAAGGCCGGGGAGATCCGAAACTTCCCCACCTTTGCCTATTCGGTCCACCAAGAGAGGGAAAACGACCTCTCCTTCGCCTTGAATTCCCATGTCCGCGCCCAGATAGCGCAATGCGCTCTGGGGGAAAATACTGTAACCGGCCCCGCCCAGAATGATCGGAGCACCGCACAAGCTTCGACAAGTGGCTACGACCTCCCTGACCGGAGCAAGCAGGAAGCGGGGCTGCGACATGTTTTGGTCATCGATGTTCCGTACTGAAATGCCGATGACGTCGGGGCGGAATTCCTCGATGGAGGCCCTGATGCTTGAATCCGGGTCAGCTTCGAACATCAGGTTCAGCAGGGCCGCCTGGTGGCCGGCATTCCGGGTTGCAGCCACCACACCGGCCGGTCCCAGAGGAAGAGTCGGCATGCTTCTCGTTTCGGTGTTGGCTGAGATCAGCAGGACCCTCACGAATTCACCTCACACGCCCGTGGTTTCAAGTGTAGTCCAGGAAATCGATAACCCGCAAGAAGGCACCTTGTTCGAGGGCAACTCCGAATGGTACGATGCTCTTCTGGTCACTTGTCCGTTGTCCGTGGTCCGTGGTCAGTCGTCAATGGAAGCCACCAGAGCTTCTGAAGCGCCACGGACAACTGACTACGGACCACTGACCAAGCAAAATGAACCGAGGCCTTTTCATCACGCTGGAAGGGATAGACGGGACAGGAAAGAGCACGCAACTCCGTCTCCTCGCTCAGCACTTGAAGGAGCGCGGACTCGCAGTGCGCGTCACGCGCGAGCCGGGTGGGACGAAGGTAGGCGAACGCATTCGGAAAATCCTTTTGGCCTCGACCACCACTCGCCTTGCTCCCCTGGCTGAGCTGGCTCTAATGTACGCGGCCCGCGCACAGCACGTACAGGAGATCATCCGGCCGGCGCTGGCCAAAGGCGAAATCGTGGTCAGTGACCGTTATAATGACGCCTCGCTTGCTTATCAGGGATATGGGCGGGAGTTGGGCGTGGAGACTGTCCGGGCCTTCGATCGCCTCATCTGTGCTCGCACCCAGCCTGACTTGACTCTGCTTCTCGACCTTGCTCCCCGCCTCTCCCTCCGGCGCGCCCTAGCTCGCCAATCTCGGCGGCAATCAAATCAGGAGAGGTTCGAATTGCAGGGCATGAGCTTTCACAAAAAAGTTCGAGACGGATACCTGGCCATCGCACGCAAGGAACCTCGCAGAGTGAAGGTTGTGCAAGCAGACGCGCCCGTGGCGGAAGTCCAGGCGCAGATTCGCAAACTCGTTGACGCTTTGCTGGCGCGAAGGCTAGGGGCTGGGGGCTAGGGACTGGGGGCTGGGGAAGAACAGTAGGCAGTTGGCAGTTGGCAGTTGGGAGTCGGCAGTAGGCAGTAGGCAGTTGGCAGTTGGCGGTTGGCAGTCGGGCGTTGGCAGAAAAGGGTAAGCAGCGGGTGCGAGGGGGAGGGGAACCCAGAATCTAAAACCCAAATCGCCGGAAGCAGTTGGCGGTAGGCGCTCGGTGCAAGGGGATGGGGAATCCAAAATCCAAAATCACCCCAGCCCCGAGCCCCTAGTCCCCAACCCCCAGCCCCTAGCCCCCAGCCCCTAACCTATGCCTTTTGACTCATTCATCGGAAACCCCAAAGCCCTCGCTAACGTGCGCGAGATGGTAGCAGGCGGACGTGTTCCTGGCAGCCTGTTGTTCTCAGGTCCCGACGGGGTAGGCAAGAAGACTCTGGCGCGGATGTTGGCCAAAGCCCTGGTGTGCGAGCGAAATAAGGGAGACTTCTGCGATGCCTGTCCACGCTGTCGTAAGGCCGAGGAGATGTTCACCGCTGCCGAAGGGGACCTGGCGCGCCGGAGGGAAATCAAGGAGGCGGCAAGACGGGTTGAAGGGTTGGTCTATTTCGATTTCCAGATCGTCGCACCCCTCACGCGGTTCATTCTGACAGAACAAATCCGGCAACTGCGCCATGTGGCTTACACTCGCCCCTTCGAGTTCCCTCGGCGCATCTTTATTATTGATGACGCGCAGACGGTTCACTGGCAGGCGGTGGATCTTCTGCTGAAAGTGCTCGAAGAACCGCCCGAAACCACCTCCTTCATTCTCGTTTGCTCGAACCCTTACGAGTTGCGCCCGACTATCCGCTCGCGGTGTTTGCAGATTCTGTTTCAGCCCGTGGCGGAATCTGCCCTGCTCGAACTGCTGGCCAGGCAGGAAGGCTTGAATAAGACACAATTGGCCCTCGCAGCGCGCGTGGCCTCCGGCAGCGTGGCCAAAGCCAGAAGCTTCGATCTTGCCGCCTACGTCCAGCGTCGCCGCCCTTGGTTGGAATTCCTGGAAGCCGTAGCGTGCCGTGTTCCCGCTTCCCCCGGCGCTGCGGACTGGCGGCCACTTTCGGATTCGGCAAAGGCGCTCGCAGAAAACCGGGAGGATTTCGAAGCCACACTCGACATCGGCTATTCCCTTCTGCGCGACCTGCTTCACGTGCTGTTGCAAGGACCGGCAACCGAAGTGACGAACGTGGATGTGCTCCCCCGCCTTCAGGCTTGGGCGGCCGCCCTGGGACTCCAGGGAATTGGGTTCTTGAAGTCCGGCCTCGACCAAGCCTACCGGCTGCAAATCCGCAACGTAAACCAGCAACTCGGCTTGGAGGCACTGGGGTTAGAGGTTTGGGAGAGAGCCAAGGCCGTGACGCGTTAATCGCCTCGATCCATTGCATCCCCGCAGGCTTCGTGGTATCATGTAGGGTATTCGGGGCTTTCTCCCTGGAATGGATCTTTTGACCTGCGGGATGAAACCCGGGTGGCTTGGCGCGCGTCTATTCGAAAAGAGGTCCTAAACGCCAAACCCATAGGGAGAACCTCTGACCTTGCGGCCTCGGGAGACCGCGCCTAAGGAGTAATGCACCATGAACCGACGACTCATTCGCCCCACGCTGTCCGAAGTCCAGGACCAACTGGGCACACGGCTACAACGCAAGAAGCCTGCCCCTCCTGAACAAACCAACGCCGAGAACTTTTACTACCTGAAACAAATGCAGGCGCGAACGCCTATGGTGGTAGTGCTCAGCGGAGACGAAGTCATCCACGGCGTCATCGAGTGGTACGACAAGAATTGCATCAAGGTCCACCGGGCGAACGAACCCAACCTGCTGATCATGAAGTCCGCCATCCGTTATATCTATAAGGAGAACGAAAACGGCCACGGGGGCGGTGGGGATGGCAATCGTTTTCCCGAAAACGGCCAAGAGGACATCGGACAAAGTTAGTTGAGGAATTCCAGCAGGTCCAGTGAACCCCGCGGGGGAGGGTGCTCATATCCACGCGAGGCTTCCTCGACATCGCCTCGGGGCCAAAGGACTCTTTGTCCTCGAGCTGGGAGGTTAGCGATTACGCTGGAGGGTTTGCCGGCTGCCCTTGACACCGCGACTTTCCGCGCCTAGGATAATCTTGCGCTTTTAATCCTACTCGCGAGCGGAAACGTGATTGCTAATTTAACGTCCTACTCTCAGCTGGCCACAAGCTCAACCCCCATGACACTTCTCCCCTCTTGTCCCATGACAGGGCCTTCGCGGACCGTGGTTCCTTTCCGGTTTCCGATCGGTCTTCTCCTGGCCCTGGTTCTGTTGGGCTTGCCTTTCCGGGCTACCCTCGAGGCACAGGAGCAACGCAAGTCCCATGTCCCAGTTATCGATAAGATCACTTCCGGCGGTCCCACGGAGCAGGCCTTCAGCGGCATTGTGCGATCTGTTGATTTGGCGAACGAGGTTTTGAATGTCGACAACGTCAGCGGAAAATCCACAGAGATTTTCCCAGTTAAGAAGAAAGTCGGCGTGTTTACCGCCGACGGGGACAAGCTCGGGCTGTCGAAACTGAAACCCGGCACGAACGTTCTCGTTTACTACGAGCAGAAGAACGATCACAGGACAGTAAAGCGAATTGTGGTCCTGGCGGGGGGCCCAGAGAAGAAGAAAGCACCTCCCCCCTCTTAGCATCCACGGGGTCGGATCAAGTCCTAAAGGCATCTCATGAAAATCGGCATAACCTGTTATCCCACCTACGGGGGGAGTGGTGTAGTGGCCACGGAGCTGGGCCTGGAATTAGCCGCCCGCGGGCACGACATTCATTTCATTAGCTACGCCGTTCCGGTTCGCATGACCGAGCCCTCCGAGCGCCTCCACTTCCACGAAGTGGAGATGCTCAACTACCCCTTGTTCAATCATCCGCCGTACACACTGGCCTTGGCCACCCAAATGGCCAACGTGGCCGTGAACGAATCGCTGGATTTGTTGCACGTCCATTATGCTATCCCCCACTCGGTGAGCGCCTATTTGGCCCGGGCGATGCTCCATCCCCACCGCCTTCCCTTCGTCACCACACTGCACGGAACAGACATTACGCTGGTGGGCGTGGATCGCTCCTACCTGCCCATCACACGGTTCTCCATCGAACAGAGCGACGGGGTGACCGCCATCTCCGAGTACCTACGCACGGTGACCTTGCGCGAACTCAATATCCAACGTCCGGTGGAAGTGATTCCCAACTTCGTCAACTGCGACGTGTTTCAGCCCGGAGACGTCGATTCCCGGCGCGATGAATTTGCCCCCCAGGGTGAACCTATCCTCGTCCATCTGTCCAACTTTCGCCCCGTCAAACGCGTTCCGGATGTGATCGACATCTTCGCCACCGTCCGGGCGGAGGTCCCGGCCAAGCTCCTCATGATTGGCGACGGCCCGGAGCGCACCATTGCCGAGTGGCTGGTTCGTGAAAAGGGCCTGGCGAAGGACGTGTACTTTTTAGGCAAACAGAATCAAGTGCAGGAACTCCTCAACTGCGCGGACGTGCTCCTTTTGCCGAGCGAAATCGAGTCCTTTGGCCTGGCGGCGCTCGAGGGAATGGCCTGCGGTGTTCCTGCCGTTTGTTCACAGGTAGGGGGATTACCCGAGGTCATCAGAAATGGAGTGGAGGGCTTTCTGGTGCCGGGCCATGATGTGAAAGCCATGGCCGCGCGCGTCCTCGAGATCGTCACCGACCCGCATCGGCGCGAGCAGATGGGCATCGCGGCGCGCCAGCGCGCCTCCACCACTTTCTGTAGCCAAAAGATCATTCCCCTTTACGAAGACCTCTACCAACGCGTCCTCGCGAAGGCCTAGCCCGGATTTCTTGAAAAATCCCCATACGCGGGTGGCGCATACGTCGCGACGCTTTTTGTCGCGATGTATGTGTCCCCTTGGGGGCTGCCGTAGAGATCGCAGCAATCGCCGACTGGCGCAGAGCAGGTAGCGCAGACCTGCTTTTTAGGTCTGCGGCTTTTCAGATCCGTGCCTTCTCATCCGCCGGGAGTCGCACGCGATCAATGCGGGTCTTCTGCCGGTGAGCAACACAAAACGTGCCCAACCACGGGGTCCGCACGCCTTTGGAAGAAAAGCCGCTCTTTCGAGATCTTGCTGGGCTCGAAATCACTGATCAGATCACGAACTGAAGGAGCGGTCGGGCTTGCGGTGTACAACGCCACTCGCCGTAATCACAACATAAGAGCCGCGGACCTCAAAAACGGAGGTCCGCGCTACCTGCTCCACATAGACCCCGAAGGTGGCGCATACATCGCGACAAAAAGCGTCCCGCCGTATGCGCCACCCGCCTCCCGATGAAGTGCATCGGGACGGCGGCCACCCTCTCGCCCAAGGGGGAGAGGGCGGGAATCTGCACCAATCCGACCAGACCCTCGGGCCTGCGAGGCTCAAGGCGGCAGCTCCGCAGGCTCCGCTGCCGCACTCCAAGACAACCCCAATTCCAAAATAAGGCTTTCGGGTGTACACTTTCGGCTTTCCAGAATTCCAAAATGGACGTTCTGGCTTGCAGGACACTTTCTTAAAGAAAAGAGGTACAAATGATTAGAAGCATCAAGCAAGGAAGGGTTTGGATTCTGCTCGCTCTTGCCGTTGGGGCAGTACTCAGCATATCCGTTTCCCTGGCGGATGAGGGAATGTGGACCTTTGACAACCCCCCGCTCAAACAGCTCCAGGAGCGCTACGGCTTCCAGCCCACGCGCGAGTGGCTCGACCACCTGCGCCTCTCCAGCGCCCGTTTTAACGACGGCGGCTCCGGCTCTTTTGTAAGCCCCCGTGGACTTGTGCTCACGAACCATCACGTGGCGCTCGGCCAATTGCAAAAAGTCTCTTCCCCCGCGAAGGACTACGTTAAGGATGGGTTCTATGCGCGAAGTGAGGCGGAAGAACTGAAGTGCCCTGACCTGGAAGTGAACGTCCTGGTCGCCATGGAAGACGTCACCCCGCGTGTCCGCAGCGCCCTCAAGCAGGGGATGACTGACGAAGCCGCCCTAAAAGCTCGAAAGGCGGAAATGGCAAAAATCGAGAAGGAAAGTCTGGAAAGAACCGGTTTGCGCTCGGATGTGATTTCCCTCTATCAGGGCAGCGAATACTGGCTTTACCAATACAAGAAATACACGGACATGCGCCTGGTTTTTGCTCCCGAGCAACAAATCGCCTTCTTTGGAGGGGATCCCGACAACTTCACCTACCCTCGCTACGACATCGACTTCGCTCTATTTCGTGTTTATGAAAATGGTAAACCGGTTGAAAGCAATAATTATCTGAAATGGAATGCGAAGGGCGCGGGCGATGGCGAACTGGTCTTCGTTTCAGGGCACCCGGGCTCCACGGCGCGCCTCGAAACCATGGCTCAGATCGAAACTGAAAGAGACTACGACCTGCCCCTGGTGCTCAAGACCATGAACCGCTGGCTGGAAACGGCGAAGCAATATGCCGCCCAGGGGCCGGAGCAGGCCCGGCAGGCAGCCAACACGATCTTTGGCGTCTCGAATTCCTTGAAGGCGTATGAAGGCCGCGCTCAGGGCTTGGCAGACGCGACCCTGGTGGCCAAGATGCAGAAGGACGAGGCGAGCTTTCGCGGCCAGGTGGCAAGCAACCCGGCGTGGCAGCAGGCCTATGGTGGAGCCTGGCTTGCCATTGCCGAAGCTGAGATGAAGCATCGACAGATGGTGAAGATGTTTCGCTTCTACACGCTCCGGGGGTCTCGCCTGGCAGCGACTGCCCTGAATATCGTCCAGTATGTGGCGGAAGTGAAAAAGCCCGATGGAGAAAGGCTCGAGGGATATCACGATTCGCAGCTTGATTCACTTCGTTTTCGCCTCTTCTCCCCGGCGCCGGTTTATCCTGGGTTTGAAGCGGCAATTTTAGAAGGTGCGCTGAAACTTTCCATGGAAGAATTGGGCGCCGACGATCCCTTCATGAAGGCTGTTTTGAGCGCCCGAACCCCTGCTGAAGTAGCCAAGGAGGCTGTGGAGGGGACCAAACTGGCGGACCCGGCTTTCCGCAAGTCGCTGGTCAACGGAGGTGACGCGGCCATTCAAGCATCCAGCGACCCCATGATTGTGCTTGCGCGCACGATCGATCGCTTCGACCGGCAGCGGATCAAGACATTCGAGGACAATGTGGAAAGCGTCGAGACTCCGGCAGGGGAAAAAATCGGCCAGGCTCGATTCGCTGTTTATGGGAAGTCGCTCTATCCCGACGCGACTTTCACGCTCCGGCTCTCCTATGGCGCGGTCAAGGGTTACCCCATGAACGGGACTCAAGCGCCTCCCATGACCACCTTCTACGGCCTTTACGACCGGGCCTATAGCTTTGGCCTCAAGTTTCCCTTTAATCTTCCGGCACGTTACCTGGAGCGCCGCACCCACCTGGACCTGGCCGGGCCGGTGGATTTTGTCAGCACCTGCGACATTATCGGGGGAAACTCAGGCTCCCCCGTCGTCAACAAGCAAGGCGAGCTGGTGGGGTTGATTTTCGATGGAAACATCGAAGGCTTGGTCGGCGATTTCGTGTACTACGAGGTGAACAACCGCGCCGTGGCCGTCCACAGTGGCGCCATCATTGAAGTGTTGCGCGAGCTGTACGATGCTGCGCCTCTGGCGGACGAGCTCGAGGGAAAATAAACTAATATGCGACGTAGGGCCGGGGCTTGCCCCAATACTGTTCACTTAGTGTTTCTGATGTGTACAACCGCCTCAATGCGCTCATTGCTCAATTCCTGGTGCCTCCGTAGCGGAAATTTGTTTGCTAGCCGCCGCACTCC
>Ga0326727_10002248_pt1 | contig 67161 bp, 49 predicted proteins | sample MB2enrmetagenome_FD_207643 | JGI IMG/M metagenome (GOLD analysis project Ga0326727, IMG submission 207643) | Lab enriched peat soil microbial communities from McLean, Ithaca, NY, United States - MB29MY | ecosystem: Environmental > Terrestrial > Soil > Wetlands > Peat | place: USA: New York...
GGGACAACGTGAGCTGCGAAGTCTCGCTGATCACGCCGGTGGCGCTGGAGAAGGGCTTGCGCTTCGCCATTCGCGAAGGCGGCCATACCGTCGGCGCCGGCGCCGTCGCGGAGATCATCGAGTAACGTTTGCAATACGAAACAGGAGCGAGCCAGCCATGCTGGCTCGCGCTCCAGTGAAAAGGAATTCAAGAAATGCGGGAAATCATTACCTTGCAATGTGGTGAGTGCAAGAACCGGAATTACACCACAACAAAGAACAAGAAGAAGCACTCCGACCGGTTGGAGACAAAGAAGTTTTGCAATACGTGCCGCAAGCACACGGCGCACAAGGAAGTGAAGTAAGTTTTCGTTTTGGAGCTGGGAGCGCACGGCGGTTTTGGTTTTAGGGGAGTCGTCCAACGGTTAGGACTCCGGCTTGCCCTGAGGCGCTGAGCGCCGAAGGGTCGACAAAACCGGGAGGTGATGTGGCAGAAAGCGGAGCATTTTGGTTCTGCTACATGCTTCGGTGCAGCGACGGTTCGTTCTACGTGGGCATCACAACCGACGTGGGCGAAAGGGTCAGGCGACATAACTGGGGAGTAGGTCCCAGTTATACGGCGAAGCGAAGGCCGGTGGAATTGGTTTGGAGTGAGTGCTGCGGGGGTTGCGAGGCAGCACGGAAACGGGAAGAAGAAGTAAAGGGCTGGAGCCGGAAGAAGAAGTTAGAGTTTGTCCAGCAAAGCGCTGGGTTAAACCCTTCGCTTCAAAGACAGGCTCAGGGTAAAGGGGAGTCGTCCAACGGTTAGGACTCCGGTCTCCAAAACCGGGTATGGGGGTTCGAATCCCTCCTCCCCTGCCAGGATTTTGAAGGACACGAGCCGCGAGGCCCGTGCAGGTGAAACGGATTCATGGTTACGCAGGCGGCTAAAGTGAAGAACGAAGAATCTCAAAGCAACGCAATTACCGGGGCAGCGGCCGGTGTCGGCGAAAAGGTCACGGGAACCATCCAAGGCACCCGCCAATTCCTCCACGATGTTCGTGTGGAAATGAAGCAGGTGACCTGGCCCAGTCGCGAAGACGTAGTTTCCACCACCACCGTAGTGATTGTGACCGTCGCCTTTTTCGGCGTCTTCCTCTATTTCGTGGAGCGCATCGCCCAGTTCGGTCTCGACAATCTGCTCAAGTATTTTCACGTCTAAGGACGGAACGTCTTATGTCGATGCAGTGGTACATCATTCACACCTATTCGGGCTTCGAGAAGAAGGTCAAGGAAAGCCTGGAAAGCCGTGTGGCCGCGTTTAGCCTGCAGGACAAGATCGGCCGGGTGTTGATCCCCACCGAAGACGTCGTCGAAGTGCGCGGCGGCAAGAAGATTGTCGCTTCCCGCATGTCCTATCCGGGCTACGTCCTCGTGGAAATGGATCTCGACGACAACACTTGGCACATCGTCCGCAACACTCCGCGCGTCACCGGTTTCGTTGGTTCTGCCACGGCTCCTCCGGCGCTCTCCGAAGCCGAAGTGGACGCCATCATCAATCGCGTGCACATTCCTCTGGATCGCCCGAAACCCAAGGTCGTCTTCGAGCGCAATGAGCAGGTGCGCATCGTGGACGGTCCTTTCGCCAACTTCAACGGCACCGTCGAGGAAATCGATAACGATCACAGCCGGCTCAAGGTTTCCGTCACGATTTTCGGCCGTTCCACTCCCGTCGAACTGGATTTCGCGAGCGTGGAAAAGCTGGGATGAATTCAGGCGGCCTGCTGCCGCCGCAACGTCAACGAGATTGAGGTAAAGGAAAGATGCCACCAAAGAAAGTACAGACAACCGTCAAGCTCCAATTGCCAGCCGGCAAAGCCACTCCGGCGCCGCCCGTGGGCACCGCGCTCGGCCCGCACGGCGTCAACATCATGGATTTTTGCAAGCAGTTCAACGCCAAGACGCAGAAAGAAGCCGACGGGATGATTTTCCCCGTCCTCGTCACCATCTACACGGACCGCTCCTTCACCTTCGTGTTGAAGACGCCGCCCGCTTCCATCCTGCTCCTTCGCGCCGCGGGAATCGCCAAGGGTTCGCCGGAGCCCAATCGCAACAAAGTCGGCAAGGTCACCAAGAAACAGGTCGTCGAAATCGCCAAGATCAAGCTTGTCGATCTCAACACCACCAATCTGGACTCCGCGGTCCGCACCGTAATGGGCACGGCTCGCAACATGGGTCTGGAAGTCGTGGAAGCCTAGGGAGTCACAGGCGCCGGGAGATCGCAGAGGTAGAAATGGCCAAGAAGTCCGGAAAACATGTGGAGAATGCGCGCAAGAAGGTGGAAGCGCGTCCGTACAAGCTCGCCGAAGCGGCCGAGCTGATCAAGAAAACGCACCACACCAAGTTCAACGAAACCGTCGAACTCGCCATCAATCTGGGCGTGGATCCCAAGCACTCCGATCAGGTGGTTCGTGGCACCGTCGTTCTGCCCCACGGTCTCGGCAAAGCCGTTCGCGTGCTCGTTCTCGCCGGCGGTGATAAACAGCGCGAAGCCCAGGAAGCCGGAGCGGAATTCGTCGGTGGCGACGATATGGTTCAGAAAATCATGGAAGGCTGGACCGATTTCGACGCCGTCATCGCCACGCCGGACATGATGCGCTCGGCGGGTAAACTCGGTAAGGTGCTGGGCCCGCGCGGCCTCATGCCCAATCCGAAAACCGGCACCGTCACTGCGGATGTCACCAAAGCCGTCAAGGAAACCAAGGCCGGCAAAGTGGAATTTCGCGTGGACAAAGCGGGCATCGTCCACTGCCCCGTCGGCAAAATTAATTTTGACGCCCCCAAACTGGCGGAAAACGCGCACGCGGTCATCGCCGCCGTCCTGAAAGCCAAGCCCGCCGCGGCAAAAGGGAAGTACATCAAGAAGATTACTCTGACTTCGACCATGGGTCCGGGCATCCTCGTCGATATCGCCGAGGCCGAGACGCTGGCAACCGCCGCGTAGCGCGGAGGGAGATTAGCGGAGACCGAAAATAATGAAGAAGAAAAGCGAAAAGCAGCAGGATCTGGACAAGCTGAAAACCGAGCTCGCGAAGGTGTCCACCGTTATTCTCACCACCTTCCAGGGCATCACCGTCGAAAACGACACCAAGCTTCGCCGCGCCGTGCAGGCCGCCGGCGGCAAGTATCAGGTCGTCAAGAACACCCTTGCGGAACTTGCCGGCACCGGCACGCCTGCCGAGGGCGTGCTCAAGAACCTGAAGGGCACCAACTCCATTGCCTACACCAATACCGACCCGGTGGCCCTCGCCAAGGCCCTCACCAAGGTCGCCAAGGAAGTTCCATCGTTCCAATTCAAGTCCGGCGTGGTGGAAGGCAGAGTGGTCTCCATCGCGGAGATCCAGCAGCTCGCCACCATGCCATCCAAGGATGAACTGATCATCAAGATCATGTTCCTCCTGAACGCTCCGGCCCAGCGGATCGCGGCCACGCTCAACGCGCTGCCCCGCAATCTCACCGCGACCGTCAGCGAAGCGGTCCAGGCCAACAAGTTTAGTGCTTAGGGGTTTGGGGCTAAGCGGGCCCCGCCCGCTGCGGTTCCGGAAATTTTGCTTCAGAATATTGAGAGGAGAAATCGCAGTCATGTCGAAAGTCGAAACGATCCTGGAAGAAATCAAGGGCCTGACGCTTCTTGAAGCGTCCGACCTGGTCAAGAAAATGGAAGAAGCCTTCGGCGTCTCCGCTGCGGCGGCCACCGTGGTCGCGGCGGGCGGCGGCGGTGGTACGGCTGCCGCGGCGGCTCCGGCGGAGGAGAAAACGGAATTCAGCGTCGTTCTCACCGAGATCGGCGGCAACAAGATCAACGTCATCAAGGCGGTTCGCGAAGTCACCAGCCTCGGCCTCAAGGAAGCCAAGGACCTGGTGGACAGCGCGCCCAAGACCGTGAAAGAAGGCGTCAGCAAGGACGAGGCCGCGACCATCAAGAAAAAGTTCGAGGAAGCGGGCGCCAAGGTCGAGATCAAGTAATGGTCGGTCGGCTGCTCTTCGGCCGGCTCTCCATGCTTCGGGCTTCGGTTTGGGCGCGGTTCATTTGGTGCGCAACTGCGCCAGGGGAATTCAGTACGCAAGCTACGGCCGGACGTCTCAACAATCCTTTGGGTCCCCGAGGGACCCTCACTCACCGTGTGCGGGGCGGCATCGGGCATGCCGCGCGCCATCACGGCGAAGTGTCTTTTCCAGTTTTTCCGCACGCTGCCCGAAAGGGAATGAGGTACATCAGGCATGTCCAATAGCAACCAGCACGTTCGGGAACGCCAGCGACTGGATTTCGCAAAAATTCAGGGGTCCATCCAGATCCCTAACTTGATCGAGGTCCAGAAAAAGTCCTATCAGCGCTTTCTGCAGATGGATTTGCTGCCCAGCGAGCGCGAGGATGCCGGCCTGCAGTCCGTGTTCACGTCGGTGTTCCCCATCCGCGACTTCCGCGAAATGTCGCAACTCGAATTTGTGGACTACGCGATCGGAAACTGGGAGTGCAAGTGCGGCAACCTGAAGGGTCTGCATCACCTGCGCGCCACCTGCCGCAATTGCGGCGCTTCCGTCGTCACCAATCCTTACCAGACCGGCGATGTCATCTGTCAGAAGTGCGGCACCTTCAACAAGAACACCCCGACCTTCTGCAACAAATGCGGCGACCCCGTGGCCATGCAGTTGAAGTACGACGTCAACGAATGCCAGGAACGCGGCATGACCTATTCGGCGCCCCTCAAGGTCACCATCCGCCTCACCATTTACGACAAGGATCCCGACACCGGCGCGAAAACCATTCGCGACATCAAGGAGCAGGAAGTTTTCTACGGCGATATTCCGCTGATGACCGATAACGGCACCTTCATCATCAACGGCACCGAGCGCGTCATCGTCAGCCAGTTGCACCGCTCCCCCGGCGTCTTTTTTGAAAGCGCCAATAATCGCACCTATTTCCTGGGCAAGATCATTCCCTATCGCGGCTCCTGGGTCGAGTTCGAGTACGACACCAAAAACATCCTTTACGTGCGTATCGACCGCAAACGCAAATTCCTCGGCTCCATCTTCCTCCGCGCCCTGGGCATGAAGTCGAACGAAGAAATCCTGCGCACCTTCTACCAGGTGGAGCGCATTTCGCTGCGCGAAAAGGAACTTCTCTGGAACGTCTCGCCCGGCATCGTTGAACGCAAACTGACCCACGAAATCCGCAATCCGAAATCCGAGGAAATCATCGTGGGCGCCCACAAGCGCATCACCGAAACCCTCTTCAAGGAACTCATCAAGGCGCGCATCTCCCAGGTTCGCGCGGCTCTTGCCGATCTCGAAGGCGCTTACAGCGTCGCCGATGTCGTCAACCGTGAGACTGGCGAAGTGCTGCTGGAATCCAACAAGCCGCTGACCGCCGATCTCTGGCAGGCCTTTGCGGAATCTGGCATCACCGAAGTGGATATCTTCTTCCCGGAACGCGATGAAATCGGCTTGGTGCTTTCGCGCACCTTGGATAAGGACTCCATCCGTTCCTCCAAGGAAGCGCTCATCGAAATCTATCGCAAGCTGCGTCCCGGCGATCCGCCGACTCTGGAAACGGCCACCAACCTCTTCCGCGGCATGTTCTTCGATCCGCGCAAGTACGATTTCAGCCGCGTGGGCCGCTTGAAGTTCAACATTAAGATGGGTCTCGATACGCCGCTCGATAATCGCACTCTGGACACCACCGATTTCGTCGCCGCCATCAAGTACCTCTACAAGCTGCGCAAGAACATCGGCGTCGTCGACGATATCGACCACCTCGGCAATCGCCGCGTCCGCGCGGTTGGCGAACTTCTCGAAAACCAGTTCCGCATCGGCCTTGTCCGCATGGAGCGCGCCATCAAGGAAAAGATGAGCGTCTACCAGGAAATGTCCACGGCCATGCCGCACGATCTCGTCAACGCCAAGCCGGTCATGGCGGCCATCCGCGAATTTTTCGGCAGTTCGCAGTTGAGCCAGTTCATGGACCAGACCAACCCGCTCAGCGAAATCACCCACAAGCGGCGTCTTTCCGCTCTCGGTCCCGGCGGATTGTCCCGTGAACGCGCTGGATTTGAAGTCCGCGACGTTCACCCGACCCACTACGGCCGCATCTGCCCCATCGAAACCCCTGAGGGCCCGAACATCGGTCTCATCAGCTCGCTCAGTTGCTTCGCGCGCATCAACGATTACGGCTTCATCGAATCGCCTTATCGCCGCGTCAAGGGCGGCCGCATCATCGACTTCGTCCAGATCGTGAATGCCGGGGACAGCGAATTCAAGGCGGGCGACATCGTGGAACGCGACCGCGTCGAAGAACTCAACGACGAGCTTAAGCGCCGCAAGGTCGTCTACGAGCCCTACTGCTTCTACCTCTCCGCTTGGGAAGAAGACAAGTACGTCGTCGCTCAGGCCAACGTCACCCTCGACGACCGGCTGCGCATCACCACCGAACTCGTCAACTGCCGCCAGGCCGGTAACTTCGTCCTGAAGCATCGCGAGGAAGTCGATTACGTGGACGTTTCGCCGAAGCAACTCGTCTCCGTCGCCGCCAGCTTGATTCCGTTCCTCGAGAACGACGACGCCAACCGCGCCTTGATGGGCTCCAACATGCAGCGCCAGGCTGTGCCTTTAATCCGTGGCGAAGCGCCCCTCATTGGCACCGGCATGGAACGCGTCACCGCGCGCGATTCCGGCGCCGTGGTGCTCTGCAAACGCGACGGCATCGTCGATCAGGTCGACTCGGAGCGCATCATCGTCCGCGTCGAAAGCGACCACTCCGGCGTGCTCAGCCGCGAAGTGGGTGCCGACATCTACACCCTCACCAAGTTCAAGCGCTCCAACCAGAATACTTGCATCAACCAGAAGCCTATCGTTCGCGTGGGTGACCGCGTTAAGACCGCCCAGGTCCTCGCCGACGGGCCTTGCACGGACCGCGGCGAACTCGGCCTCGGCCGCAACGTTCTTGTCGCTTTTTTGCCTTGGCGCGGCTACAACTTTGAAGATGCCATCCTCGTCAGCGAAAAGCTCGTCAAGGACGATTACTACACCTCCATCCACATCGAGGAGTACGAAATCGAGGCGCGCGACACCAAGCTCGGCCCCGAGGAAGTTACGCGCGACATCCCCAACATCAGCGAATCGTTCCTCCGCAACCTCGACGAAAGCGGCGTTATCCGCATCGGCGCCGTCGTCAAGCCTGGCGACATCCTCGTCGGCAAGGTCACGCCCAAGGGCGAAACCACGCTAACACCGGAAGAAAAGCTCCTCCGCGCCATTTTCGGCGAAAAGGCCGGCGATGTTCGCGACGCTTCTCTGTATTGCCCTCCGGGCATCGAAGGCACCATCGTCGACGTCAAGATCTTTACCCGTAAGGGTGGCGAAAAGGACGAGCGTCACAAGGCCATCGAAGCCTCCCAGGTCTTCAAGCTGGAAAAGAACCTCGCCGACGAAATCCGCATCCTCACCGATGAACGCCTCAAGCGCCTCGGCGATCTGCTGGGCGGCAAGATTCTGCAAGCCGACCTGCACGACGAAAAGACCAACAAGCGTTTGCTGGTCAAGGGCACCGAACTTACCCGCGACCTCATCGAAAAGATTTCCACGCGCAACCTCAAGCGTTTGAAGCTCAACGAAAAGGATCCTCTCCTGATCGAAAAGATCGAAGAGATCGAGGAGATGACCTCGCGGCAGATCGACGTGCTCCGTAAGATCACCGAGGAGCGCAAGGAAAAACTCAAGAAGGGCGACGAACTGCCCCCGGGCGTCATCAAGCTGGCCAAGGTTTATATCGCCATGAAGCGCAAGCTTTCCATTGGCGACAAAATGGCCGGCCGCCACGGCAACAAGGGCGTCATCGCCCGCGTCGTGCCTGAGGAAGACATGCCGTACCTTCCCGACGGCACCCCCGTGGAAATCGTGCTCAACCCGCTCGGCGTTCCTTCCCGTATGAACGTCGGCCAGATTCTCGAAACGCACCTCGGCTGGGCTTCCAAGGAACTTGGCAACAGCCTCAAGCGCTTGCTCAGCAAGGAAGTCAAGGCCGAAGCGCTACGCCGCTGGTTTCGCGAAGTCTTCAGCGAAACCGCCATCTGGAAGTCGCTCTCCAAGATGTCCGATGAGGAGTTGCTCGACTACGCCGAAGGCTTCCGCGACGGCATTCCCTTCGCCACGCCCGTGTTCGACGGCGCGCGCGAAGCCGAAATCCGCCACCTGCTGGAAGTTGCGGGCCTCCCGCACGCCGGCAAGATCAATCTCTTCGACGGCATGACCGGCGACCAGTTCGACCAGCCTGTCACCGTCGGTTTCATCTACATGCTCAAGCTGTCGCACCTCGTTGACGACAAAATTCACGCGCGTTCCATCGGCCCTTACTCGCTGATTACGCAGCAGCCGCTCGGCGGCAAGGCGCAATTCGGCGGGCAGCGCTTCGGCGAAATGGAGGTCTGGGCCCTCGAAGCCTACGGTGCCGCGCACATCTTGCAGGAACTCCTCACGGCAAAGTCCGACGACGTTTATGGCCGCGCCAAGATTTACGAGGCCATCGTCAAGGGCGAGCCGGGCATCGAACCGGGCGTTCCCGAATCGTTCAACGTGCTCGTTCGCGAGTTGCAGTCGCTCTGCCTCGACGTCGAGTTGATGAAGCGTCAGAAGCCGCCGGCGGAAAAGGCGGCTGACTGATTTCAGCCGTGCGGGCGCGGCATTCTGCGCCCCGTCTCGGCGCTCGTTGCTCGGGAGTAGAAAATTTCTGTTGTTGGGTTTTCAGCCGGTCCTGCGCCATCGGATCGCGTCCCCGGTGAAAGCTGGGGAGGGAGGAAACGACCTTGTATCGCAGCAGCCCTTATGATCGCGCGAGTTTGATTGCGGATTTCGACTCCATCCGGATCAGCCTCGCCAGTCCGGAAAAAATCCGGTCCTGGTCCCACGGCGAAGTCACCAAGCCGGAGACCATCAACTACCGCACCTTTAAGCCCGAGCGGGACGGCCTCTTCTGCGCAAAAATCTTCGGCCCCGTCACCGATTGGGAATGCTTGTGCGGCAAGTACAAACGGATGAAGCACCGTGGTGTGATCTGCGACAAGTGCGGCGTCGAAGTAACGCTCAGCAAGGTCCGTCGTGAACGCCTCGGCCACATTGAGCTGGCTTCGCCCTGTTCCCACGTCTGGTTCTTCAAGGGCCTGCCCAGCCGCATCGGCTATCTCCTGGACATTTCCATGCGCGATCTCGAGCGCATTCTCTACTTCGAAGCGTTCGTTGTCGTGGACACCGGCGAAGTGGCCATCCTCAAGGAGCGTCAGGTCCTTCAGGAAGAGGAGTTCCGCAAGCTCTCTACCGAATATCCCGGCCAATTCGTCGCCAAGATGGGCGCCGAAGCCATCAAGGAACTTCTGCGCCGCGTGGAAGTCGAGAAACTCTCGGACGAACTCCGCGAGAAGATGAAGGCCGATCCTTCTCTCCAGAAGCGCATCAAGTACGCCAAGCGCCTCAAGGTCCTCGAAGCCTTCCGCAAGAGCGGCAACAAGCCGGAGTGGATGATTCTCGATGTCATCCCGGTCCTGCCGCCCGAACTGCGCCCTCTTGTGCCTCTCGATGGCGGTCGCTTCGCCACCTCGGACCTCAACGACCTCTATCGCCGCGTCATCAACCGCAACAACCGGCTGAAGAAGCTCATGGAGCTGCGCGCGCCGGACGTCATCGTCCGCAACGAAAAGCGCATGCTTCAGGAAGCCGTGGACGCGCTCTTCGACAACGGCCGCCGTGGCCGCGTTCTTCGCGGCACTAACAATCGCCCGCTTAAGTCCCTCAGCGACACCCTCAAGGGCAAGCAGGGCCGCTTCCGCCAGAACCTTCTCGGCAAGCGCGTGGACTATTCCGGGCGCTCCGTCATCGTCGTCGGTCCCGAGCTCAAGCTCAATCAGTGCGGTCTGCCCAAGAAGATGGCCCTCGAGCTCTTCAAGCCTTTCATCTATCACAAGCTCGAAGCTCAGGGGCACTGCACCACGATCAAGCAGGCCAAGGAAATGGTCGAGCAGCAGGAACCCGTCGTGTGGGACATCCTCGAGGATGTCATTCGCGAACACCCCGTGCTCCTCAACCGCGCTCCAACGCTGCACCGTCTCGGCATTCAGGCCTTTGAGCCGACCCTCGTCGAAGGCAAGGCCATCCGCATTCACCCGCTCGTCTGCACCGCCTTCAACGCGGACTTTGACGGCGACCAGATGGCCGTGCACATTCCGCTTTCCCCGGAATCCCAGGTCGAAGCCTCTGTGCTCATGCTCAGCTCGCGCAATATTCTTTCTCCCGCGCACGGTCTGCCTCTCGCCGTTCCGTCGCAGGATATGGTTCTCGGCCTCTACTACCTGACCAAGTCCAAGCCCGGCGCCAAGGGCGAAGGCCGCGTCTTCGGTACCGCGGAAGACGTTGAACTTGCGCTCGAAGCGGGTGAAGTCGAGCTCTTGACTCCCATTCGCCTCCGCTACACCGGCGAAGTCATCGACCTCACCACCGCTTATGACAACCAGGATGTAACGCACACCGAGCCCGTGCAAATGGCTCGCCAATTCATCCAGACCACTGTCGGCCGCGTCATCTTCAATTCCCATCTGCCCAAGCACATGCCCTACATCAACGGCCTTCTCAAGAAGAAGGGCGTTCAGCAGATGGTCTACTACGCCTATCTGCGCTTCGGCCTCGAATCCACCGTTGAACTGCTCGACCACTTGAAGGCCCTCGGCTTCACCTATGCCACCAAGTCCGGCATCTCCATCGGCATCGATGACATGCTCATCCCCAGCGACAAATACCGCCTGGTGGAAAACGCCGAAAAGGAAGTCGTCAAGGTGCAGCAGCAATACCTCGACGGCGCCATCACTAACGGCGAGCGCTACAACAAGGTCATCGCCATCTGGGGCGACGTCACCGAAAAAGTTGCCGACGAAATGTTCAAGGCCCTCGAAGGCCAGGACCGTGAAGGCATCATCAACCCCGTTTACATCATGGCGGACTCCGGCGCCCGCGGTTCCAAGCAGCAGATCCGCCAGCTTTCCGGCATGCGCGGTCTCATGGCCAAGCCCTCCGGCGAAGTCATCGAAACCCCCATCACTTCCAACTTCCGCGAAGGCCTCACGGTGTTGCAGTACTTTATCTCCACCCACGGCGCGCGTAAGGGCCTTGCCGACACGGCGCTCAAGACCGCCGACTCCGGCTATTTGACCCGCCGGCTGGTCGACGTTGCGCAAGACGTCATCATCAACGAGCGCGACTGCGGCACCAGCGACGGTATCTACGTCGAGCCCATCATCGAAGCGGGCGTGGAAGTCGAGCCGCTGCGCGACCGCGTCGTGGGCCGCGTCTCCCTCGAAAAGATCAAGGACTTCGAGGGCAGCGTCATCGTCGATGTCAATCAGGAAATCACCGAGGAACTCGCCAACGCCATTCAGGCGGCCGGCATCGAGCGCGTGCGCATCCGTTCCGTGCTGACCTGCGAATCCCGGCGCGGCGTCTGTGCCCTCTGCTACGGGCGCAACCTGGCCACCGGCCGCATGGTCGAACTCGGCGAAGCTGTCGGCGTCATCGCCGCTCAGTCCATCGGAGAGCCCGGCACGCAGCTCACCATGCGCACCTTCCACATCGGCGGCGCGGCCACCCGCGTCAGCGAGCGCTCCACTCTCGAAGCCAAGAACGTCGGCGTCGTTCGCTTCGTCGATCTGCGCCACGTTCAAGGCCGCGGCGGCACTCTCATCGCCATGAACCGTTCCGGCTTGATTGTCATCGTGGATGAAAAGAACCGCGAAAAGGAGCGTTACCACGTTGTCTACGGCGCGCGCCTTCGCGTTGCCGACGGCGACCCCGTCACCCACGGCCAGATCCTCGCCGAATGGGATCCCTTCACTTTCTCGATCCTGACCGAGACCGCCGGCTCCGTGAAGTTTGACGATCTCCGCCCCGGCCTCACCATCGAAGAGCAGGTGGACGAAGTCACCGGTCTGTCGCAGCTCGTTGTTACCCTGCCCCCGGGCGACGAAAAACATCAGCCTGCCATCTTGATCCGCGATTCTTCTGGCAAGGTCCGCAAGAAGTACCTCATGCCTTCCCGCGCCCACTTGATGGTCCAGGATGGCGATGAAGTCCAGGCCGGCGACGTCCTCGCGAAGATCCCGCGTGAGACCACCAAGACCAAGGACATCACCGGGGGGCTGCCCCGCGTCGTGGAACTCTTCGAGACCCGCAAGCCCAAGGATCCCGCCGTCATCAGCGAAATTGATGGCAACGTCCGCTACGGCGAAATCAGCAAGGGTATGCGCAAGGTCTACGTGGAAAGCGTGGACGGCAAAACCACCAAGGAATATGCCATTCCCCGCGGCGTCCACATCAACGTTCAGGAAGGTGAGCACGTCCGTGCGGGTGAGGCCCTCATCGACGGTCCGCTCAATCTCCATGACCTGCTCGCGGTTCTCGGTGAAAAGTTCACCCAGGCCTACCTCGTAAACGCCATTCAGGAGGTCTACCGCCTGCAGGGTGTCAACATCAACGACAAGCACATCGAGACCATTTCCCGGCAGATGATGCGCTGGGTCAAGGTCGAAGACGTCGGCGACACCACTTTCCTCCTCGAGGAGCAGGTGGACAAGTTCCGCTTCCGGGAAGAGAACGACCGCGTGATCGCCCAGGATGGTCGCCCGGCTACTGGGCGCCCGTTGCTCCTCGGCATCACCAAGGCTTCGCTCTCGACCGACTCCTTCATCTCCGCCGCCAGCTTCCAGGAGACCACCCGCGTCCTCACGGAAGCCGCCGTAGCCGGTAAGGTCGACTATCTCCGCGGCCTCAAGGAAAACGTCATCATGGGCCGGCTCATTCCTGCCGGTACCGGTCTCGAACACTACCGTAGCATCCAGTTGCTTACCGAAATGCCCGCGCCTGCGCCCGTCGAAGAACTTCCCGAAGCGGCCGAATTTGCCGCTGCGGACGAAGCCGCTGGCCTGGACTTCCTGGGCGGCACCAAGGACGCTGACCCCGAAACCGACGCCGCCACCGAGGGCCAGGACTAATTGGCCTCGGCGAATTTTTGCCGCGCATTCCGCAATTTAACAACGGCGCCTCGGTCTCAACCGCGGCGCCGTTTTTTTGACACCCCATACTCGCAGCTTTCTCCGCCTTCCCCTTTACCAGTTGATGGCCGTCCCTCGGTACAGGTAAGCATCAGGTACCACCCCGCTCGTATCTTCTTGCCGCGCTTCTATCTCCCTTCTTAAGATGGTGCCAGTGCCGTTCCAACTATTTGGGCCAGATGACGGTTCAAGCATCTGACGCGAACACGAAGAGAGCATTCTCGAAAGGATTTGTTGGCACCAGTTGGAACGGCAGCAGATGTGTCACGACGCTATGCCGGTCCCTCGCGATTCATAAACGCGCATGCACGCCCCCTTGAGCCCTGGCGAAGAGCCGAAGGTCTCTCCGGAGAGAGAACCCCGTAACCCCGCAGGGGCGCGTCTGGAGGCTTTTGAGAAGCGCCAAACCGAACTCTGGCGCCTCACCTTTTTGCTCCTCCTGATCGTCACCATTGTTTTTGCCTGGCTCTCCTGGGGCACCTTGCGGGCAGAAAAATCCCATCTCGAAGCATTGGCGTATACGGTTGGGCTGGTGGTGCTCGTCGTGCTCTTCGGCGCCTACATTTGGAAGAAAACTCAGGAAATTGCGGAGCTAAAAGGGCTCGTCCGCGGCCTCGACCAGAAGGGCTCCGGTCTCCCCAGCGACCGCCAGATGCAACAGCTCTTCGAGATGATTTCCAAGTCCCAGCAGGGTTTCCGCGATCTCATCGATTCCTTTGACGACCTGCTCCTCGCCCTTAGCCTCGATGGCGAAATCCGCGCCGTCAACCGCAGCTTCTCCGATCTCGTCGGCTGCCCTTTCCAGGAAATCATCGGCCGCCATCTCTCCGAGTTCTTCGAGGACGTTTACGAGACTCCCCCGGAATCCATTGCCCTGGCGATGTCCCGGTTTCTCGAACGTCGCCGCTGGACCGGTGTCGTTCAGGTTCGCGTCAAGCGCAGCAACGCCACCTATTTTTTCGATTGCGTCGCTCACGCCATGCTCCGCGACGACAAGGTTCACGGCCTCACCTTTCTCGCCCGCGACATCACCGCCATCCGTCGCAGCGAAGCCCGCTTCACGGAGCTCTTTGAATCCCTCCAAGAGGGCATCTACATCGTTACCCCCGAGGATCAGATCCTCGAGGTCAATCCCGCGCTCGTCCGCATGTTGGGCTACGACTCCAAGGAAGCCCTCCTCGGCCGGCACGTCAGCGACATCTTGGTCGACCAGGAGCAGCGCAACAGCCTCGCCCGCGAAATCAATCATCAGTCTTCTCCGCAGGGCCACGAGATCACACTTCGCCGCAAGGATGGCCAGCCCCTCCTGTGCTTGAACACCGCCACTGTCGTTCGCGATACCAGCGGCCGCGTCGTCCGCTATCAGGGCGCCGTAGTTGACATCACCGAGCGCCGCGCCATCGAAAAACGCCTTCACAAGGAGCAGGAATTCGCTCGTCGCCTCGTCGACAGTTTCCCCGACTTGATCTTCGTGGTGGATGCCAGCAAGCGCTGCACCTTCGCCAGTCCCAGGGTCGAGGAAGTCCTCGGTTATAAGGACACGGAAACCATCGGCGTAGCCTTCGGCGAGCACACCCATCGGGACGAACGCGCCGCCCTTCTTGCTGTCTTAGACGACGTGCTCGCCGGCCGCCGCAGCTTTGCCTCCATCGAAGTTCAAGTACGCCACAAAGAGGGCGCGTGGCGCCGCCTTCGCTGCCACTTCAGCCCGCTCTTCGATGAACACGGCAAGATCGAAGGCGTGGTCATCTCCGGTCGCGACGTTACCGAGCTCAAGCGCCTCGAAGAGCAGCTCATCCAGGCGGAAAAACTCGCCGCCATGGGCCAGATGCTCGCCGGTGTCGCTCACGAGCTGAATAATCCTCTCACCGCCATTCTCGGCGTTAGCGAATTGCTTCGCGATCGCCAGGGCATCGACGATAGCACCAAACGCCAGCTCGAAATGACTCATCGTCAGGCCCGCCGCGCCGCCCGCATCGTGCAGAACCTTCTGGAATTCTCGCGCCCCGCTTCTCCGCAGAAGAAGGTGCTCGACCTCAACAACCTCATCGACCGCACCCTCCAGTTGCACGAGCATTCACTCCGCCGCAACAACATCGAAGTTGACTTCCGCCCCTTCCCCGGTCTTCCGCCCATCACCGGAGACGCAAACCAGCTCATTCAGGTCTTCCTCAATCTCGTCAGCAATGCGGAACAGGCCATCCGTGAGGTTCGCCAGTCCGGCCGCATCCAGATTCGCCTGGGCCAATCCCTGAATCGCGTCTTTGCCACCGTTCAGGATGACGGCGTCGGCATCCAGTCGGAAACCCTCGCCAGACTCTTTGACCCCTTCTTTACCACCAAGCGTCCCGGTGGCGGCACCGGCCTTGGGCTCAGCATCTGCATGTCCATCGTCCGCGAACATGGCGGCGACATTGAAGCCGAATCCTTGCCCGCGGGTGGCGCTGCCTTCACCGTTTCTCTCCCGCATTCGCCCCAGGGAGCCGGGACCGGCGCCCCTCGCGAACACGATTCGGGTTCCGGCACTGGCGAAATCAAGATCAAATCGCTCTCGTTTTTGCGGGATCGCTCGATTCTTGTCCTCGACGATGAAGAGAGCATCCGCATGCTCCTCTCCGAGGGCCTCGCCGTGTACGGCCTCAAGGTCGAATGCGCCGCTACCGCGGAAGAGGCCCTCAGCCTCGTTCTCGACAACAAGTTCGACGCCATTCTTTGTGATTTGAAGCTCGCCGGCTCCGGTCCCAACGCCGACGGCTATGACGTTGCCCAGCGCCTCAGGATCGCCGCCGGCCCCAACCGCCCCGAAGTCATCTTCATGTCCGGCGACATCATCGGTGAAGAGGGTGGCCGCAGCGACTTGCGCGCTGACCACACCCTGCAGAAGCCCTTCCGCATTTCGGATGTCTTGAGTGTTCTTATGACCGTGATCGACGATGCCCCGGCGGGACCGGAAAACGCCTAGGGCTCGCTGCTCTATTTCTTCGTGCTGTCAGGGCTGGCATCCACCCCAAAATCCCACACAAACAAGTTCATTCCGCCCGGCAGAAGTTCCGCCAGCACATATTCGCCCGGTGGCAGTGGCGCGCTCAACGTGAACCGGTAAACCGCCGGCGCAATCTCCCAGCGCTGTATCGAAATCACATCCTGCTTCCTGTCCACTTGCTCTCCAAACAGCCAGCTAATCGATTCCAGTTGCCGCTCATTGTGCGCTACCTTCGTCCGAAGCAACTCCACGTCCGGCCCCGATTCCCCCGCGCGGCTGCTCCTTTCTACTCCTGACACGTGCTCGGGATCCTGCGGCGCTTCGCGCAAATAAAACTCCGGCCGCGTCGTCTTCAAGCGCAGCCCCGCGCGCGCCCCGGCAATGATCAGGTGCTGTTTCCCGGGCACCAGTGGGACCGGCGACAGTATTTGCTCGACCACGCGTTTCTTATCCGTCTTCAGCCCCGAACCCACCTGGTCCAGAATTCGCACGGACTTTCCCTCAACTACAAACATCCCTTCACCCGAGGGCAGAAACGCGCCGTCCCCCACAGGCAGGCTCGCGTCAATGTCCGCCACATTGTCCATCCGCGCCGCTTCCTCCTGCTTGTGCACCTTCTCGACTATCGCGGACGACGATTTTTCCGCCTCGGCCTCCGCCTTCGCGGTGGCATCCCAATCCACCATGGACGTCGGCAACTCCTCCCAATCCCCGCGTTCCAAGCTGTAATACCTCACCCGCTCGCCGTTCCTCTCATATTCCCGGATGATCTGGTACGTGCCGTCCTTTAAGACAAGCTTCTTCCCTCGCGGAAGCGTGGCCGTCGGCGTCTGGTTCTGTTCAGTTTTTGGTTCTTGGGAAGAGCCCGCCACCGAGTGGCCGGACAATGTGGCAACACCCAGCAGAAGCCCAGCGAAAGGAAAGCACCACCAAGCGGAATGGCGTGGACCGGCCATCAGAAAACCCCGGTTGGCGCATGTCACGCCTCAGAGTACAGCGCGCGCCACCTGAATTTCAGCATAGCGCGCCCTCTGCACCCTCGCAAGCCGCCCCACTGCTCTCCTACACTGAGCCGATTCGCTGGCCAACCCGCATCGCTACTCTCTGCCGGCAACCGTTCGCTTGTCCTCCGCGATCCCGGCGACGAGCAATCGCTCTCCTCATCTCGCTTGCCCTGGGTCTCATTGTTCTCGTGCTCGTGGGTGTCTTCGCCGCTTTTCTGGGTGCGCTTCAAACCATCTTCCTCTTTCAGATCTGGGGAAAATGGACACGTTTTTCCCTTTGGTTGAATTTCCTTGCCACTTTCCGCTTCGGTCTCGCTGGCTTTTGGCACATGAGGACTGTAGTCCCTCTGCATTTCTCCGTTGTGTTCGTCGCGGTCCTGGCGTTCCCCTTCAGTCTGCGCCTTTCTCGTGCGAATATCCTCATGGGCTGGTTCCAGCGGGAGCAAGCCAACGCGCCACGTTCCGCCTCCCAGTGAAAGCATGCCTCTCGGAACACACTCAGACATCTGCCGCGAAAAACGCGGCCGCATCATCCTGTACTTGTGAATGAGGGGAAATCTGGGAGGGAAACTCGCTTAACCGAATATTGCCAATCGCATTCCTGACTCAGCCGGGGGCTGGGAATAGCCCAGCGGATGCGTCGAAAGGAGCGATTCTCGAACCCGGCCCGCCGCCGCTTAGTGCGTGCAGCGCGGGAACAACGTCACCAGCACCATCAAATCCGAAAGCGTGAACAGCCACTGGTCCGCGCGGGCTCCTGCTGCTTCCGCAGCCCTCGCGATAAATCCCAGGTGCCGGCTCCGCGCGAAATTGTGCAGGTGTTCCACACAAATCCCCGTCAGGCTGGCAACTTCCGCCTCCGTAAAAATCTTCTGACTCGACTTGACCGTAACCAAGAGTAGCCTCTCTCCTTCTCCGCCGCTCTCGTAACCTTTCACCTGGTGAGATGCGATTACGAGATTACGAGTTGCTAATTTCCCCTGCAATAGTAGTTCCGTTTTATTAACCCAAAACGAATTCTCTAGTACTTTTCTCTGACTCTATGCAAAAACCTGCCTTTTCCTCGTTTTTCCGCTTCTCAAACGAGTTCGCTTACTGGGCACAAGCGATAGAGGCCGGTATGCAAAAATGTACTATTTATGGGTATTCTCTACAGCTTTCGGGAGGTGCGCGGCTATTTCCTTTATTTGCTTGGTGTGCCGCAGCTCGTGCGAGGCAATCATTTCAAACCATTCATACACATTCAGCATCCCTAGAAAGGCATGCTTCCACCGGTAAACGCTCAAATCCCGCTGCTGTGTCTCTTCCAGGAAAGATAGCGTGCGCTCGCGCGCGGCCCGCAACTCTGCCAGCATCTCTTCCTTGTGTCCCAGAAGGCCATGGTCCAAAGGGATCGGCGTCTTCCTCCGGATCAGCCGCGATTCCACTAACCAGACAGGCAGATGAAACCGTTTTCGGAAGGGAATCTCTTTTGGAGTTTTCTGAATAATGCGATCGGCGCCGCCCACCACCGCGCGCTCTACCATGACCAGATGGGCCACAAGTTCCGCGGCGGACCACTCCTCGGCCCTTGGTTTGCTACTCCATTGTTCCGGGGGAATTGTGTCGGCTGCGCGAAAAAAAGTCGTTTGCGCCCGGGCAAGTTTCTCGACGATAGGATCGATCGAAAGCACTCCCACTCTCTGCCAAGAACTCTAAAGCGAAGCCCCGCCCGCCTGCTCAAAGGCATGGGCCAGTTGCAGCACCCGCGTCTCTCCGAATGCCGGCCCGAACACTTGCAATCCCACTGGCAGCTTGCCGCCGATCCGTCCGCACGGCACGCTGATCCCCGGCAGCCCCGCCAGCGATCCCGTAACCGTATAGATATCAGCAAGATACATCTGCAGGGGGTCGTTCACGCGCTCCCCCAGCTTAAACGCCGGTACCGGCGACGTCGGGGTCACAATCACATCCACTTTCTGGAATGCCTCGCGGAAATCCTGCGCAATCAGCGACCGCACCTTTTGCCCCTTCAGGTAATACGCGTCGTAGTAGCCCGCCGAAAGCACGTACGTTCCCAGCACAATCCGGCGCTTCACTTCCGCGCCGAATCCCGCGCCCCGCGTCTTGCGGTAGGTTCCTATCAGGCCATCACCTTCCACGCGCGGGCCAAAGCGCACACCGTCGTATCGCGCCAGGTTGGAGCTCGCTTCCGCCGTCGCAATGATGTAGTACGTCGCAATCGCGTAATCCGTGTGCGGCAGGTGGATATCCATCAACTCGCAGCCCAGCTTCCGCAATAGCGCAATGCCTGCTTCCACCTTCTCCCGTACTCCGGCATCCATTCCTGCACCGAAGTACTCTTTTGGGATACCGATTTTCATTCCTTTGACAGGCTTCGCGAGTCCCGCCGTGTAATCTTCCACCGGCGCCGTCGTGGACGTCGAATCGTGCGGGTCGCGCCCTGCGATAATCTGCAAAACCTTCGCAACATCCGCCACGTTGTGCGCAAACGGCCCAATGCGGTCCAGCGACGACGCAAACGCAATCAGCCCATATCGCGACACCCGCCCATAACTCCCCATCATCGCCGGTACCCCGCACATTGCTCCTGGTTGCCGGATCGACCCGCCCGTATCCGTGCCCAGCGCCGCCACCGCCAGGTCCGCCGCCACCGCCGCTGCCGAGCCGCCGCTCGACCCGCCCGGCACGCGATCCAGCGCCACGGGATTCTTCACCGGGCCATACGCGGAATTTTCCGTCGAACTGCCCATCGCGAATTCGTCGCAATTCGTCTTACCCAGAATCACCGCGCCCGCGGCCTCCAGCCGGACCACGGCCGTCGCGTCATACGGCGGGATGTAGTTGTCTAGGATCTTGGAGCTGCAAGTGGTACGCACGCCCCGTGTGCTAATTACATCCTTGATAGCAATGGGAACGCCCGCCAACGGCGGCAACGGCTTGCCCGCCGCAACCATCGCGTCCACGCGGTCCGCTTGTGCGTAAGCACGCTTTTCGCACAGCGTCAGGAACGCATTAATCTCTGGATTGTGCGCCGCGATCCGCTTGTAATGCTCCGCGGCAATCTCCCGCGCCGAAGCCTTCTTCGCCGCAATCGCTTCCCGCACTTCACCAATTGTCTTCATTGATGTCATAAAAAGGCCCTGTCATTCCGAACGGAGTCCGCGGAGTGAGGAATCCCTCTTCGATCGATGGGCCAAGAGCACCTCATCTTTCAATCACCTTGGGCACGCGGAAATACGGCGGCTCCGGATCGGGCGCATGTTCCAAGACGTCGTCCGCAACCGCGCATGGCACCACCAAGTCCTCGCGCAACGTCGCGTCGGCGGTCTGGTCGTCAGCCAACACCTGCGCCATCGGCTCGACCTTGCTAGTGTCCAGTTCGTTCAGCTTCCCGATGTACTCCAAAATCTCGTCAATTTGCGCGCGGTAGGTTTCCAGCTCCGCCTCGCCCAAATCCAGGTAAGCCAAATCCGCCACCCGCAACACATCTTCCCGGCTGATCTTCACGGTATGCTCCGCTCCAACTACTCAACTCGAACCTCAAAGTCTAGCACACGCTTTCCTTGCCTTAGCCTGACACCGTCTCCGCGGTCTTGCGGGGGTACTTGGTGGAAACGTAAGTGTCCACGAGCTTCTGAAATGCTACGGCTAGTTCGTCGTACGTGCCTTCGAGCGTCACGTCCTTCTGCCCATCAATGTATACCGGGCAGCGCGGCGCTTCACCCGTCCCGGGCAGGCTGATGCCGATATTCGCGGCCTTCGATTCGCCGGGACCGTTCACGATGCAGCCCATCACCGCCAGCGTCATCGTCTCCACGCCCTCATACTGCGTCTTCCACACCGGCATCATGTCGCGGATGTACCCCTGAACGCTCTCCGCCAACTCCTGAAACGTTGTGCTGGTGGTGCGCCCGCAACCCGGGCAAGCCGTCACGCTTGGCGCAAACGACCGCATCCCCAGCGCCTGCAACAACTCGCAGCATGCGTACACTTCCTCGCGGCGATCCCCGCCCGGCCTCGGCGTCAGCGAAATCCGAATCGTATCCCCGATGCCTTCGTACAGCAGCACGCCCAGCGACGCCGCCGACCACACCAGGCCCTTCATCCCCATGCCCGCTTCCGTCAAGCCCATGTGCAGCGGCTGTTGCGTCTTCGCGGAAAGATCGCGGTACACGGTGATCAGGTCGCGCGGCCGCGAGGTCTTGCACGAAATGATGATCTGGTCGTTGCGCAAGCCGCTTTCCAGCGCCAGTTCCGTGGACTCCAGCGCGGAAAGCACCATGCACTCATTGATGATCTCTTCGCTCTCCTTGCCCAGGTTCTTGTCCGTGTTTTCCTGCATCTTGCGCATCACCAGCTCCTGGTTCAGGGAGCCGCCATTCACGCCGATGCGCACGGGCTTGCCGTGGTCCACCGCCACCTTGCAGATGGTGGCAAACTGCTCGTCGCGCCGCTGGCCTGCGCCGACGTTGCCAGGATTGATGCGGTATTTGTCCAGCGTCGCCGCGCATTCGGGATATTTCGTCAGCAGCACATGCCCGTTGTAATGGAAGTCGCCGATGATGGGCACGTTGCACCCGGCATCCAGCAGGCGCTTCTTGATCTCCGGCACCGCTACCGCCGCTTCCGGCACGTTCACCGTCCAGCGAACGAGTTCGCTCCCCGCTTCGGCCAGCTCCAGCGTCTGCTGCAGCGTGGTCTTCACGTCCGCCGTGTCCGTGTTGGTCATGGACTGCACGACGATGGGCGCGCCGCCGCCCACCATGATGCGGCCCACCTTCACGCCATAAGTTTTCCTGCGCGCATGCCGCAGTGCGTTGGCATCAAAGCCCGAAATCTGGTTCAACATATCCTTCCATTTTACCAGCCCGCCCGCATTTGTGTCCTGCTCCCGGGGTGGCCTGTGTAGGGGCCGCCTTCTGCCTGCCCGCCGTAGGAGGGAGGCAGTCCGCTCTTGGAGTCAGGTACCCCATTCTTCGCGTCTTCTGCGAACGGTGAGCCCTTTCGATCCAACGTTGGGTGCCCTTTCCAATTTTGTCATTCCGCCTGCCCTGAGCGGAGCCGAAGGGACCGGAGCGGCCCGATTTGTTCTTCCGCGCCGAATTCAGGCGCGTCGGGCCGCGTAGTGGAGGAATCTGCTTTTCCGCGTCTATACTTAGTGCTCCATACCGCCGCACCCTCTGATGTGGGTCCTGGGTTCCTCTTGCTTGCGTGGTGGCCGCCTTCTGAGGCGGGCGCTGTTGCCGCTTTCTCGTTCTCCTTCCTCCGTCACCCCGGGTGAAGCGAGAAACTCTTTTCCATCCCACGCTTCTTTTGCGATGGATCTCTCTTTGTCCACTCTTATTTCGCCAGCTTGATCGCTGCCAGCTTCTTCAGCACCGCAATATCCTTGGCCCCCTTCACGGCGATCCGTACGCCAGTCCCTTCCGGGTACTTGGGCGCTTCCTCAAGAATCTTCATTAGGCGTTTCGGAAGCGGGCATTCCCGCGCCGCCTTCATGACCTTGTCGCCCAGAATGAACGCCACGCGAAAACACCCCTGGCAAGGAGCGAGCCACACGATCGTGCGCTTCTTGCGCTTCAACCGCAGCGACCAGCCCGACTTCCGCGAGTAGGAGCTCCACTCCTGCACATCCACTCCGTTTTCCTCCGTCGGCTCCTTCGCTTTACCAATGAATGCAATCGCTTCCACCATTCCACCTCCGACGCGCCGTTCTGCAGCTATGAGCTATACTATCCGAGCATCACCTCCCGCGGAGCCCCTTTCTTCCGCGTGCTATGATTCGCGCGTGCGCCATTTTCAATCGCACGCCTATTCCAACCACGGAGGGCAACTACGATGACTCGGCACAGTTCAGCAGCAAGACTCGCCGCACTGCTGTTTCTGTTTGCAGTTCTAAACGCCGCAGCACAGACAGCTACTCCTCCTGCGTCTGTGCCAGTCAATCCACACGCGTCACCCGAAGCTCGCGCCCTTCTGCAATACCTCTATTCCATCTCCGGCCAATACACGCTCACCGGCCAGCACAACTTCCCGAACCACATTGCGCGCTGGACTGATCGTGCTTACGACTTCACCGGCAAGTATCCCGCGCTGTTCGGCCAGGATTTTGGTTTCTCCGCGGGCGATGACAAAGATTCCGTCCTTTCCCGGCCAGCCACCATCAAGGAAGTTGAACGTCAGTGGAGCAAGGGCGCCATCATCACCTTCACTTGGCACGCCGTTCGGCCGACCGAGGACGAGCCGGTCACTTTCCGCGACAGCGTCCAGGGACATCTCAGCGATTACGAGTGGAACGAGTTGCTCACGCCGGGCTCGCCTCTCTACAATCGCTGGTGCGATCAAGTTGACGTTATCGCGGGCTATTTGAAGCAACTCCGCGACGCGCGCGTTCCGGTCCTCTGGCGCCCGTATCACGAAATCAACGGCCGGTGGTTCTGGTGGAACGGAAGAAAGGGCAAGCGCGGTTCGGCGGCATTGTATCGCCAGCTCTACGATCGCTTCGTCAATTATCACAAGCTCGACAACCTCATCTGGGTTTGGAATGCCAACTCTCCGAATCCGGAACCCAACGGTCCGGGTCCCTTCGCGGACTATTTTCCGGGCTTGGAATACGCGGATGTCCTTTCCGTGGATATCTACGGCGAGTTCAAGCAGAGCTACTACGACGATCTACTCGCTTTGGCAGCCGGCAAACCTATCGCTCTCGGTGAAGTCGGCGCGCTTCCCAGCCTCGATGTATTGCAGGCGCAACCCAAGTGGACGTGGTTCATGACCTGGAGCGAGTGGGTCGAAGACGCTACTCCCATCAATACCTTGAGCGCCGTGTATCACGCGCCGAACCTGTTGACGCGCGATGATCCGCGCCTTGCGCAACCCCTGGCAGCCATCCGCAACGCCTCCGCGCCGCCCAGCCGCGAGCCGGTCACGCCCCACGCCTCCTCGGGAGCGAAGTTGCTGCTGGCGCGCCTCTACGCCTCGTCCGGGAAGAGCGTCCTTAGCGGCCAGGAAAACAACCCGCGCTCGCCCGCCGCTTCCACGGAGCAAATCTTCCAGAGCATCGGGGAATATCCAGCTATTTATGGCCAAGACCTGGGCGTCACCAAAGAGGTGGGAATCGAAGTGGCCGCCGTGCGCCAAGCCATCGTGGATGAAGCCAAGCGCCAGCACCTGAATCATGCCATCGTTAGCTTGACGTGGCGTGCCGCGCGGCCCACCGACGACCAGCCCGCCGCCTTTGCGCAGAGTGTGCGCGGCCAGCTCACTGATTTTGAGTGGAACGAACTCCTCAAACCCGGCTCGGACCTCCATCAGCGCTGGTGCGCACAGGTGGATGCCGCCGCCGTCTCTCTGAAGCAACTCCAAACGGCCGGCGTCCCCGTTCTTTGGCGCCCTTATCCGGAGCCCAATGGCAATAAATTCTGGTGGGCCGGCCGCAAGGGGATTCATGGCTCCGCCGCCCTGTATCGCCAGTTGTACGATCGCCTGGTGAACTATCACGCGCTGCGCAACCTCATCTGGGTCTGGGAAGCCGCGCCTTCGGGTCCCGACCCCATCGGCTCCGGGCAGTTCAGCGACTTTTTCCCGGGGCTTTCTTATGTGGATGCGCTCGCCGTCAATCTCGAAGCGTTCAACGCTCGCTTCCGCAGCGACACTTTTCTGGCGCTCTTCGGCACGGGCAAAGCGATTGGCGTCGGCCTCACCGGAGCGATTCCCGATCCGGCTTTCTTCGAACAGCAATCCCTGTGGACGTGGTTCCTGGTAGCTCCCGACGACCCGAATGCGCCCTTTCCCGCGCGTTCCGAGGCGCTGTGCAAACTCTACGCCGACGAACGCATACTCACCCGCGCTGCCGAAGCCTCGTCCGCCGGCCCGGACGCAAGCTCCAAGTAGACGCTGGCCGGGTTGGGTAAGATGCCGGCGTCCCACCTTTTTCTTGGGCCGGATGTTGCAGCACAGGGCAACTCCTCGAACCCTGCGCCTTTCCGCCAGAACAGGAAAGCGGTTCGCTCTTGCTTCTCCGCGCCAAGGCGACTCTTCCAATCCCCCATACGTCGGACCTTCGAGGCTCAGGGTAAACCTAAAGGTCCGACCTCCTTACGGCGGAACAGGGCCCCTCAGCGAGCAAGCAAATCCGGCATTGAGCAATTCGTCAAGCGGAGGTAGGATGCGTCTCATCGGGCTCATTGCGGTTTGACGGGAGGAACTACCATGGCAGTGACAGTGAAACGCATCACGTTGTGGCGGAAAGAACTGGAGAACAAGGCTGGAACCCTGGCCGGAACGCTGGAACCCCTGGCCAAGGCCGGAGCGGACCTGCAGATCGTCATGGGGTACCGCAGTCCGGGAGATAACACAAAAGCAGTGGTGGAGCTGTATCCGGTCGGAAGCAAGAAAACGACGCTGGCGGCGCAGGGAGCGGGGCTGACCGCTTCGACGATTCCAGCGCTTTTCGTCGAGGGCGATAACCGGCCCGGCATGGGACACGGCATCGCGCAAGCGGTTGCCGAGGCGGGCGTGAATATGGATTTCCTGATGGCGCAAGTGATCGGCAGAAAGTATGCGGCGGTGATCGGCTTCGAGAACGACGCCGATGCGATTAAGGCCAGCGCGCTGATCAAGAAGGCGGCCGCGAAGAAAAAATAAACACACGAGACATCCACCAGCGACATAATTCGAGGGCAATTTGCGAAGTCGCGCTTCCGGTAACCGACCGCGGACGGCTGATCAGAGCGAGCCGCGCAGGCCGAGGGCGTCGGCGTGTTCGCGCAAGGCTTGGATACAGAAGGCGATGTGCTCGTCGAGGGGAATGCCGAGTTCAGCGGCGCCCTTGATGATGTCTTCGCGGCTGACGCCACGGGCGAAGGCTTTATCCTTCATGCGTTTTTTCACCGAACTGACTTCCAGATCAAGAATGCTTTTTGAAGGGCGAACGTAGGCGCAGGCGGTGAGAAAGCCGGCGAGTTCGTCGCAAGCGAAAAGGGTGTGTTCGAGGAGCGATTCGCGCGGCACGCCGCAATAATCGGCGTGGGAAAGAATGGCGCGGATCATCTCTTCGGGATAGTGATGCGCGCGGAGAATGCTGGCGCCTTCCGAGGGATGCTCGCGATCGGGAGCATGGCCGCTGTTGGGCCAGCGTTCGTAGTCGAAATCATGGAGCAGCGCGACGATGCCCCAGAATTCCTGATCGGCGTTGTGCTTCTTGGCGTAAGCGCGGACGCAGGCTTCCACGGCCAGCATGTGCTTGCGAAGGCTTTCGGATTGCGTGTATTCGCACAGGAGATTCCAGGCGTCTTCACGAGAAGGCATGAGGGGGAAACCTCCGACAGAAGGGATAGGATACCGAAAAAAGGGGCGAGAAGTGCCGAATTGAAAAGGAGGGGGAGTAGGTAAGCGAAGCACAACATATAGTTGTGTGCTGCTAAGAGAAACGCAAGGGGCTGAGGGTTGCGGGGCGGCTTGTACGGGAGGACAGGCGAAAACACGGCGTAAACACGGTCGATTGCGGGCGTTGCCAACATAAAATATCGAAAAATACTCTTGACAGCGAATGTAAATTCAAGCCACACTCCCATCGCGCCAGTAACAGCCTTCCCCTCCAAGAACGTTCCGACGTCCCTCACCTATCCGCGCGCCGGAGAAAACAAGTCAAACGAGGAGTTCCGGTGTCGGCACATATGGAAAAAGAAGCGACGATGAATTCATTGGAAATGGACCGGGAGGTCATACGCTGCAAAACGTGTGGACTGGTCCAATACCGGACGCGCACCGGCAACTGCCGTCGCTGTGTGCGTGCTCTGCCTCAGCGGATGGAGTATTTGATTCCGCAAGAGCCGCCGCAGGAGCAGGAAGCCGCGGAGGTGCTAACGCCGAAGTTCCCGAATCAGGAGACGGTCGAGAATATCGGCCAGCGGATTCGACAACTGCGGGAATCGCGGACGATGACGCAGAGCCAGTTGCAAGCGCGTTCAAAGGTGAGCCGGTCGTACTTATCGCGGATTGAGAGCGGGCAGATGACTCCGAGCCTCGGCACGCTGGAGAAGATCTCCGAGGCGCTGAACGTCGGGCTGAACCGCTTCTTTATTCCCGAGTCGGACGGCGAAGCGCTGCTGGAAGATCCCTTCATTCAGGGGCTGCGGCCGTTTCTGCGGCAACTGGATTGGGAACAATGGCAATCGATTCTGAAGAGACTGCAGGCGATCAGCGACCACGTGAATGCGGCGCCCATCACCCTCCGCCCTATCGGTAACCCGGCACGGCTACCGCAGCCCGCGCCGGCGAATGGCAACGGGCAGCTCGGGCACATTGGACACGCCAGCCATTCGAATGGGCTCGTACCCGCGCAAGCCCATGGTCAGCCGCAGGGCTATCCGCTGCGGCGTCCGGGAATGCCGGTGTTTCAGCGCCCGTTGGCGCGCTAAGAAAAATCTCGCAAGTGGTTTTGGTAAAGACGGCGCACTGGTGAAACCGGGGCGCCGTTTTTGTTTTTGGGGGCGAGCCAGCGGCAGGCTATTCGCGGACGACGACGACCTTGGCGGAAGGGACTTCGAGGCGCATGAGGCGATGGTTGGTGTCGAGGTAGAGGATGATCTCGAGGTCGGAAGTGGACACTTTGAGGCCTTCGTAGGCCTTGCCACCGGCACTGACGGCGCCGACCCAGTCAACGGTGACGGTGCCGGGTGTGAGTTCCTGGGGAATGAGGACGGAGTAGCTTTGTGTGCCGCGGCGTGACCAATCGTAGATGCGGGCGAGGACGGCGTATTGATGGTAGAGATTGTTGTCGAGCACCGCGATGAGCGGAGAACCAAAGGAGAGATCCTGCTCAAAAGGGCTGGCGCCCTGCATCTGCAGAGTGATTTTGGCGACGCCATTGGCGAAAAGAATGTGCGCGCCATTTGTCTTTTCGGCTTGGGAGGTCCACTCATAGCTGATAGGAGCACCGTCGGGCTGGAGCGTGAGCGTGCCAGTCACGGTGGAGGCAGCGCCTTGGGGGGGATTGATTTTGGTGGTGCCTTTGGCGATCCAACCGCCGCCGGAAGCGGTGATCTCAAATTCCTCGCGGCCAACGGACTTGCCATCGAGCAGGATGTTGAGCTTGCCCTTGTCGGGTGAAAAGACGGAGCCGGCCGGCCCTTTTTTCTGCGCAGCATGGGCGAGCAGGCCGAATGCGAAGAAAGAAAGCAGCAGGGCGGTGAAGATGGCCGGTGAATTTCGCCTTAGTGAATTTTTCCGCATGGCATCCCCCTCAGGATTGCGGGTCTTCCACGGCTAAATCAGAATTCGGGAGCTGACCGGTGTCACCGGCAATGCCGCGACGCAAAATTTCGGCGACCACGGCAGCGGTGTCGCCGGAACTCTCGACGCGAAAATCGGCGAGCTCATAGGAAGGGAGGCGCTGAGCGTGGAGCGCGCGAAAGCTGGCTTCGTCGCGGAAGAGGGGGCGGCCGGTCATGGTCGTGCAGCGGGAGAGAAGGACTTCGATGGGCGTATCGAGCCAGATGACGGGGATGCCTGAATTGCGGAGGAATTCAGGTGCGCCGGGTTGGGCATAGGTGCCGCCACCGAGGGCGATGATGGTGGGCTCAAGGCGTTCGACGGCGCGGCCCAAGGCCAGGCGAAGTTGATCGGCTTCCAATTGGCGGAAAGCGGGTTCGCCATGGCGCTCGAAGAATTCCGGAATGGTAATGCCGGCAACTTCCTCGATTTTTTCGTCGAGATCAACGAACCGCCAGCCGAGCTGTTTGGCGAGGCGGGAGCCAACCGTGCTTTTGCCGGATCCCATGAAACCGGCGAGGCAGACAACAGGTGTGCGCGGTGGCGCACTACGAACGCTAAGAGGTGAATTCACAATTCTGGAAAGCGCAAACTAATCGCGCTTCAGAATTCGAATTGTACCACTGTAGGAAGAGAGTTCGACCTTGGCGAGGCCGAGACCCACCGTACCAAACAACCCCTTGCTGAACCTTCCGAGGGTGTGGTGGCTGCCGTGAGGATCGGGCCGGAGGAATGCGGCGGCCTGGTTGTCCACCGTGCCGAGAAGCGTCTGGGCTTTCAGGTCGAAGGAGTCATTGCCGGAGAAGCGGACTTCGACGAGGCCGCGGCCGCTGTTCATGCTGTACATGCCGGTATGGACAAAATCGCCGTCGTAGAGAATGTTGCCGGTCGTGGTCATCAGATTCACGCTGGTCAGGGCGGGCTGGAGGATCTGCACGTTGCCGCTGATGGAGGTGAATTCGAGCTTGCCCGCGCATTGCGTGCAGATCAGCGTGCCGCCGGTGGTCTTGACGATGATGTAGCCGGAGACTTCCTTCAGATGAACATCGCCCGCAACGCTCTGCAGCTTCATGTCGCCGCTGACCTGCTCGACGAAGATGAGGCCGGTCTGGGTGCGGAGCTGGAGTTCGGTCTGCTCCGGAACGATAAGCTGGAAGTTGGCCTCGACTTCGTGGGGCTCCGCGGTGGTCTCAAGAGAAGTGGCGTTGATTTCGATGCGATCGCCGACCTGCTCGATGTCAATGGCGACCTTGCCGGGAGCGGCCGTGATGCTGACCACGACTTCCGGATTCTTCCAGGATTTGACTTCGATGCGCCCATTGACGATGTTCTGGATAACGACGAAAGGGCGGGCTTTCACGGCAAAATGGCGTTCCTGGTGTTCGGGGCTGTCGCCGCAAGCAGGCGCGGCGGCACAGACAAGCAACCCTGCGCTGAGGGCTGAAAACGTGATAAGGCGGATTGCATGCGGCTGCATATTAGTGCTCGCTCCCTCCGCTATCCATCATAGCGGCCAATAATTCGGCTTTTTGCTGATAAGCGCTTTCGAGATATTCGCGGGCCAGCAGATCGCCAGGATGCTGCTTCAAGTGCTGCTGGCATTCGGCAATGAATTCGTTGACGGTGCGGAGATTGTCGCGGAGGGAAGCATCGACGGTAGCATTGCCGGCCAGTTGCATATTGGGGACATCCAGTTCGGCCTGATTGAGGACCACACCGCCATTGGCCATGGCCTCTTCGGTGGGAGAAGGGCGCGGAGTCAGCGAAGAATTCCCGGCAAGCGGGGCGACGGGCGCGGCCACAGGCGAGGTAACGGGAGGATTCGAGATTCGAGCCACCGGCAGCGGGATGGGATTCCGCGACAAAAAGACGGCCGTAACAAAAAGAACGATGCCCGCTCCTGCGGTGGCCAAAGTGCGCGGTCTGAGCCAAGCGGTAAAGCTCTGCCACCAGGGCGCGCCCGCAGGAAGTTCGACGGATTCCCTGATTATGCCTTCGGCGGTGAGTTGGGCCCGCAAAGAAACCCACAGGCGCTCTGGCGGATTGGCTTCCGCCGGAAGTTCCTGGGCGAGCGATTGAAGGGCAGTAAGGTCGGCGAGGAAATCCTGGCAGGCCGAGCATTCCGCCAGGTGTGCGCGCGCGGCCGGAGGCAGAGGGGCGAGACCTTCCTGCTCCAGAACGGCTTCTAATTCCTTACACTGCATACTTCCAACTCCGTAGGGAGAGGCGCTGGATAGCCCTCCCCGAAAATATTTTATAAGAACTCGCCGTGCGTTCGGATCTGGGTAGAATCTTCATCGTAGCTTAATCCAACGAGCCCGTCTGGGATTTGGCGGCCTGGCGTTCCTGGCGTGCCTGGTCCCGGACCTGTTCCTGAAGGAGTTCGCGGAGGCGGGTACGGGCCTTGTGCAACTGCGATTTGGAATTACCCACCGAACAGCCCATGATGCTCGCGATCTCATTGTGCTCAAAGCCCTGGACATCGTGAAGGACGAACACGGTCTTGTAACCCGGAGGAAGTTTCTCGATGGACCGTTCGAGGTTCACCCTGTCCACGGCGCCAGACAATCGCAAATCGGCAGCGCCGACATCGCGTTTTGGCCCGCTATTCTCAGCATCCGGATCAATGGTCTCTTCCAGGGAATCGGTCGGCAGTGATTTTTTCCGGAGGCGCATGAGCACGACATTGACGGTCATGCGATGCAGCCACGTGGAAAAGGCCGATTCACCTCGAAAAGTGCCGATCTTGCGGAAGAGCTGAAGAAAAGCCTCCTGCGCGAGATCTTCCGCATCCGCCGGGTTGCTGACCATGCGCAAGCACAAGGCGTAAACCCTGCGGCTGTGCATTTGGTACAGGAACTCGAAAGCGGCAGCATCCCCGGCTTGCGCGCGGCGGATGGCCTCCGCCTCGTTCCACGCTACCGGCTCGGTTGGTCTTTGACGGGCCAACTGTGCAATAGCGGCGCTACTATCCTTTCGGATGCGCCGAATCCCTCCAAGAGTTGTACCTGGCATGACGTTGGAGGCGCACATATGCAGGGATAGGAGGCCGAAAGCCCTCCAAGGGTTGCATGAGGCACGGCCACGCCAGCAGGTCGAGCCTATTGTCCCTTGATCGCCGCCATCCGTCTATGGACAAGATAGCGAGCATTGGCAGGCAAAAGACCCTCGGCGCAGGCAGTGCGCTCCTGAAAGGTGGCAAGGAACTCCTGGAGCTGGCTATCCGGCAGGGCGTGAAGGAAGGACTTGAAGAGAACGACGCTCTCCCGCAAACAAGTATTCAGATCATAGTGAGAGGCATCGAGGACATCCCAATGGCGATCGCAGTCCAAGGAGTCGCCTGCGAGGATTTCCTCCGAAGAGGCCAGAAAGTTGGCGGCGAGTTCTTCGACGAGTTCGGTGAGGGTGGAGATTTTATGGAGGAACTGGGACCTCCGAGTGAGAAGCAGCTTGCTGAAAACGCTGTTGAAACGCGCGACACGCTGGCTGTGGCAATTCTGAAAATTCTGCGGATCCAAAGAAGCGAGATGCGGCGCGGTGCCGAAATGCCGCGCGTGGAGGAGCATGGAGCGGAGCAAGCTGTTTAGAGGAGAGGCAAGCCTTTGGCACAGGGCCGAAGAAACGCTCAAAACCTGCTGGGCTTTGGCGACGCGGCCATCGCGCCGCAGGCCAAGGGCTTCATCCAGATTGACACTAAACATCGCATAAGATGTTTCAAGCCGGTGAAGAATGTGTAAATAGGAATGGGATTTGTCGCCGAAGAGCGGGGATCTCCAATCTTGAGACACTGATCCGGCGCGCAGAGGGGAAGGGTGGGTCTGCACGTGAAACCTCCGTGGAGCGAGACTTCCGAGTGTACCAAAAAGATTAGAAAATAGTAACAATTCTTATACGTCAAAATTTGCTAACTAGCGCCGCGCCGCCCGGCAGGCTCGGGCCGGGTTGGGGGAGCGGGGAACCAGACGGGATTCCTTGCCCTCATCAAGCACCGCCTTTATACTCCAAATGCAACCACCTGGAAAGGAAAGATGCACACTTGGAATTCGAGCCGCGGGACCAATTCGAGCAGCGCCAAAAGAAGCTAGAGCAGATTCAAGCCCTTGGGTATGAGGCATTTCCGAGAGAATTTCGCTGGACGGAAAGCCCCGCGGAGTTGGTCAAGGACTATGCGGCTGTGCCAGGGCCAGAGTTGGAGGCCAACCGCAAGGAAGTACGTGTGGCCGGGAGGATTGTATCGTACCGGCTGATGGGGAAAGCGGGGTTCGCGCACCTGCAGGGTGCCGGGAAGCGAATTCAGATCTATGTAAAAAAGGATGTGGTGGGGGAGAAGGGGTTCCAGTTGTTTCACCTCCTGGACCTGGGCGACCACATTGGCGTGCGCGGCCATCTGTTTCGGACAAGAACGGGAGAGTTGACGATCTGGGTGGAAGAGTTATTTTTTCTGGCGAAGGCGCTTCTGCCATTGCCGGAGAAATGGCACGGACTTGCGGATATCGAGTTGCGGTACCGCCAGCGGTATCTGGACCTGATCGTGAGTGAGAAGTCGCGTGAGGTGTACCAGACACGAGCGCGGATCATCCGGGAGTTGCGGCAATTTTTCGATGGCCGCGGGTATATCGAGGTGGAAACGCCGATGATGCACCCGATCGCCGGCGGCGCCACGGCGCGGCCCTTCACCACGCACCACAACAGCCTGGACATTGATTTGTACCTGCGCATTGCGCCGGAGCTCTATTTGAAGCGTTTGACGGTAGGCGGTTTTGACCGCGTGTATGAGATCAACCGGAACTTCCGCAATGAGGGCATCTCCACCCAGCATAATCCGGAATTCACGATGCTGGAGTTTTACCAGGCCTACAGCAATTACCGGGACTTGATGGATCTGAACGAGCAGTTGTTCGCCCGACTGGCGCAAAGCATCACGGGTTCGACGGTGGTGCGCTATGGCGAGCACGAGTTGGATTTCGGGAGGTTCACGCGGCTGACGATGCGTGAAGCGATCGTAAAATATTGGCCATCCGGGGCCGGGACAGCACCGACGCCGGAGGAACTGGCCGCACCAGGCGGGGCACAGCGAGCGAGCGAAAGGTACAACGTCTGGGCCAAGGCGAATCACGCGGTATATGCCGCGGCGAAGGGGCACCTTTCGGATGGGGAATGGACGGGCCTGCTGTTTGAGGCGATTGCCGAACACAAACTGATCCAGCCGACCATTATCTATGATTTTCCAACGGACATTTCCCCGCTTTCCAAACAGAAGCCGGAGGATCCGTCGCTGACCGAACGGTTTGAGATTATCGTGGCGGGGATGGAGATCGCCAACGGATTTTCCGAGCTGAATGATCCAGCGGAGCAGGAGCGCAGGTTCGCGGCGCAGATCGCGCATGGCGGAGAGGAAGCGCCGAAGCAACTGGATGTGGACTACCTCCGGGCGCTGTGCCAGGGCATGCCTCCGACCGCCGGAGAAGGAATCGGAATTGACCGCTTGACGATGCTGCTGACGGACTCGCATTCCATCCGCGACGTCATCTTGTTTCCACTGCTGCGCCCCGCGGCGAAACCTGAGGATCAGGCCGCTGCGGAAGGCGAAAAGGCATAGGGGCTGGCCGCGCCATGGGATTCGAATGGATGGTGGCGCGGCGGTACCTGCGATCTCCGAACCGGCCCACCGTATTGCGATTGATTACATTGTTTTCCGTGCTGGGAGTGGCTGCGGGCGTGGCCACGCTGGTGATTGCGTTGGCGATGAACACCGGCTTCCGGGAAACACTGCAGGATCGCTTGCTGGGCGTGACCGCGCACATATCGCTGACGCGGCCGGGCACCGGGGGCATCCCGAATTACCAGGCGCTGGCCGAACAGCTTGGAAGAATTGAGGGAGTGCGCTCCGTGACGCCGGCGATTTACCAGACGGTGCTGCTTTCGTTTGGCGGCGAGGCGCGGGGGATGGTGACGAAGGGGATCGATGTGGCGCGCGAAGAGAAGAGCGATGAAGCGCTGCAGAAGCTGGCAGCGGGACGCCTGGATTTCGCGCCGGATAGCGAGGGGATCGACGGTTTGCTGGTGGGAAAGCAACTGGCCGACGAGTGGAAACTGCAACCGGGCGACTACGTGACGCTGACGAGCCCGCAAGGAAGGCTGACGCCGTTCGGGTTGATGCCGCGGACTCGCCGGTTTCGCGTGGCAGGGGTGTTCGATTCGGGCTTTTACGATTACGACGAGAACTGGTGCTTCGTGACGCTGCCCGCGGCGCAATCGCTGGCGGGAGCGGGGAACATTGTGAACGTGCTGGAATTCCGGCTGACGCATCCGGAACAGGCGGAAGCGATTGGTCGGGAGGCGCAGCACGCCGCGGGGCAGGGATTCCTGGCGACAACGTGGATGGAGGAGAACCGTGCGCTGTTCCGCGCGCTGCGGCTGGAGAAGCTGGTCACGGCCATTTTCATGGGGCTGATTACGTTTGTGGCGGGGTTGAATATTTTGGTGGTGCTTTCGATGACGGTGACGGATCGCGCGAAGGATATCGCGGTCTTGCTCTCGATGGGAGCGCGGCGCGAACAGATCCGGCGCATTTTTTTGTATCAGGGGATTGCCATTGGCGCGACGGGAATTGTTCTGGGACTGACGGTCGGGTATGGGTTCAGTTGGATTGCGGGGAACTATCACCTGATTCCGCTGGATCCCCAGGTTTATGCGGTGCCGTACGTGCCGTTCCACGCCAGTTTTCTGGATGGAATGTGGATTGCCGTGGCGGCGATGGGAATTGCGGTCGTTGCGACGTTGCTGCCGGCGAAGGAGGCGTCGCGGCTGCTGCCGGTGGAGATTCTCAGATTTGAATAAGGTTCAAAGTTGCCGCGGCGCGTGGGTATGCAGACGGGTAGGATTTGGTGCCTGATTTGCTCCTACCACCCTTAAGACAAGATCATTCTGGAATGGCGGCCCCGGGGAAAGAAAACCCGCGCGCCGGTTGACTGCTAAAGAGTTGAAAAAAAAGAGATTAGTGGTATTAAAAAAAGAGAGAATTAGCCTACCAAACGCCCTAGGCAGTGGATGGAAGGAAAAGGGAAAAGGAATGGGTCAGGGAGCCCTGAGAAGCGCGATTTGCAGCACTGAACTGGCCGCGCTTAGAAGCGCTGCATCCAAGATTGAAGAAGGTTTTTCGGCAGAGACGCGGCGGGATGGATGAGGAGCGGAAGTTCCCAGGAGAGGGGAAAACGGCGGTGATGGACTCCCGGCACAACAGCGAAAGAGTGCAGAGTGGACGGAGCGTGCTGGAAGCGCGCGGCTTGAAAAAAACGTACGGGATGCGCGAGAAAAATCTGGAAGTATTAGTGGACGCCAATCTGGAATTGCACGAAGGAGAGATGGTGGCGGTGGTTGCTCCATCGGGCGCGGGGAAAAGCACGCTGCTGCATTTGCTGGCCGCGCTAGACACTCCAACGAGCGGTACAGTATACTTTGAAAATAAAGCGATTGAAACGCGGGAAGACGCGGCGCTGGCGGAATATCGCAATCGCGCCGTGGGGTTTCTCTGGCAGAGGCATCAATTGTTGCCGGATTTTACGGCCACAGAGAACGTAGCAATGCCGCTGCTGGTGCGGGGAGAGCCACAGGAAGTCGCGCTGACGGAAGCGCGCAAGTGGCTGACGGAAGTCGGTCTGCAGGAGCGGGCCGAGCACCTCGCCGGAGAACTTTCGGGCGGGGAGCAGCAGCGCGTTGCCATTGCCAGGGCGCTCGTCACCGGGCCCAAAGTGCTGCTGGCGGATGAACCGACCGGAGATCTGGACGAGCAGAATGCTTGGGCCGTGTTTGGGCTGTTGGAGCGGCTGCACCGGACGCATCACCTGACGTCGCTGATCGCGACGCATAACCTGGCGCTGGCGGAACGGTGCGACCGCATATTGGGTCTGGAACACGGCATTCTGCGGACTCGCGCGGTGAAAGCTGAGGCGAGGGGGACCCCCGGGGGAGAAGCGAGCTAATCGTGTTCGAACGGTATACAGAGAAGGCGCGACGCGTCATTTTTTTCGCCAGGTATGAGGCCAGCCAGTACGGCAGCCCGTACATCGAGACCGAGCACCTTTTGCTGGGTCTGATGCGAGAAGACAAGGCGCTGGCCAACCGTTTCCTGCGGCAGCAGGGCTCCATCGAATCCATTCGGAAAGAGATCGAAGCGCGGATCACGATTCGCGAGAGGATTTCCACGTCGGTGGAAGTGCCATTGAGCGCGGAGTGCAAGCGCATCCTGAACATGGCGGCGGAAGAGGCGGAGCGCTTGGGCCACAAGCATGTGGGGACGGAGCACCTGCTGCTGGGTATCCTGCGGGAAGAAAAGTGTTTTGGCGCGGAGATCTTGATGGAGCGCGGCTTGCGGCTTTCCGCGTTGCGCGAGGAACTGCAGCGGACGACCGGCGAGAAGACGGCGGCGGCGCGGCCAAAGGAAACGTCGCTGCTGGCCGAGTTCAGCCGCGACCTGACGCAGTCGGCCTCCGAAGGGGCGCTCGATCCGCTGGTGGGACGCGAGAACGAAGTGGAGCGGGTGATCCAGATACTGTGCCGGCGCACGAAAAACAATCCGGTATTGATCGGGGAACCCGGCGTGGGCAAGACGGCCATTGTCGAAGGACTGGCGCAGCGGATTTCGGATGGAGATGTGCCGCCGTTCCTTTCCGACAAGCGCATTCTCTCGCTGGACCTGTCGTTAATCGTTGCGGGCACGAAATATCGCGGGCAATTTGAAGAGCGGCTGAAGACCATCATGAAGGAATTGATGGAGAGCCAGAACGCCATCGTGTTCATTGACGAGCTGCACACGCTGGTGGGCGCAGGTTCGGCGGAAGGATCGCTGGACGCGGCCAATATTCTGAAGCCGGCGCTTTCCCGCGGGGAGATTCAGTGCATCGGCGCGACGACGCCGGGAGAATACCGGAAATCGGTGGAAAAGGATCGTTCGCTGGAGCGCCGCTTTCAGGCCGTGAAGGTGCCGGCGCCCAGCGAAGACGAAGCCATTCTCGTAATCAGCGGAGTGCGCGAGCGCTACGAGAAGTTCCATGCCGTGAGCTACACGGACGAAGCGCTGCGCTATGCCGTCTACCTGTCGAACCGCTATATTCCCGACCGGTTTTTGCCGGACAAGGCCATTGATCTGATCGATGAAGCGGGCGCGCGCGTGAAGCTCCGCCAGGCCTCGGTGCCGGAGGAAGTCGGCGAAGTGCAAAAGCGCGTGAAATTCATCACCCACCGCATGGAATCGGCGATTGCCGCGCACGAATTCGAGAAGGCGCGCTTTTATTCCGAGGAAGAGCGCAAAGAGAAGGAAAACCTGCGCGGCTTGCGGGAGCGCTACAAACTGGATGACGCGTCCACGGGAATCGTCACGCGGGAAGACATCGAAGAGGTCGTCTCGCGGTGGACGGGCGTGGCGGTCACCTCCATCAAGGAAGACGAACAGCAGAAACTGTTGCGCATCGAGCCGGAGCTGCACAAGCGGGTGATCAGCCAGGACAAGGCCATCACGGCGCTGGCGCGGGCCATCCGCCGGAGCCGGGCAGGCTTGAAGTCGCCGTTGCGGCCGGTGGGTTGCTTCTTCTTCCTGGGGCCGACGGGCGTCGGGAAGACGGAAGTGGCCAGGCGGCTGGCGGAATTCCTGTTCGGATCGGAGAAATCGCTGATCCGCTTCGACATGTCGGAATTCATGGAGAAGCACTCGGTTTCCAAGCTGATCGGGGCCCCGCCAGGATATGTGGGCTACGAAGAGGGCGGGCAGATGACAGAACGCGTGCGCCGCACGCCTTATTCGGTTATCCTACTGGACGAGATTGAAAAGGCGCATCCCGACATCTTTAATATCCTGCTGCAAGTGTTTGAGGACGGACAGTTGACGGATGGCCTCGGCAATACCGTAGATTTCCGGAACACCATCGTCATCATGACTTCGAATCTGGGTGCGCGGCATTTGCAAAAACGCACCTCGATCGGATTTCAGGCGGGCATCGATGAGGCCAGCCTGAAGAGCATGGAAGATCTGGTGTTGGGTGAAGTAAAGCGCGCGTTCAACCCGGAATTCTTGAACCGGCTGGACGAAGTGATCCTTTTCAATCCTTTGGGCGACGACGACCTGCTCCGCATCATCGATCTACTTGTCGGCCAGTTGAACGACACGCTGATTCACCGGCAGGTGCAGGTAGTCTTATCGCCGGAAGCACGCCAGTGGATCCTCGAGAAAACGTGTGCGGACCGCAATTATGGTGCGCGGCCGCTGCGGCGGGCTTTGCAGAAGTATGTGGAAGATCCGCTCTCCGAGGCTCTGATCCAAGGGGGAATTCAGAGGCCAGCGACATTGCAGATCTATGTCGCGGGGGAAGGCCTCGCATTCCGGCCCGTAGTCGAGGCAACCCCGGTCGTCCACTAGCGAATCTGACGCAACAACGTGTGATCGCGAAGCGGTTCGCCCGGTAGGGAATCGCCCAGGGATGCGCGTGCGGCCAGCCCACGCCGGGTCTGGCAGGAGAAAAACATCTTGGATTTGGGGGCGCGGCCTTGAGCCGATCAATGGCCGCTCGAAGGATAGTCTGTTTTATCTCGGAAATGGACGCGCCGCGTGCATTGCGCGGCCGTGTCGCCGTATTGGCGATGTTCTTATTCTTACTAGCAGGGCCTAATTTCTCCGGATTCCCCACTCTCGCCAGGAACCTGGAAGAGCATTCCCGCGATAATAAGCCTACCTACCTCTTGCACGCCTCCCTGGATGAAACCACGTTTGAGGAGAAGATTGAGGATTACCTTGGCACCGAGGCGCAAGCGCAGAGCAATCAAGAGCAGGCGCAGGAGTTTATTCAGCGCATCGAATGGAAGGGGCTCCGGCGCATCCGGAGGGACACGGTGAATGCACGCATCTTCACCCGCGAGAACGATCCCTACAACGAAGAGGCGCTACGGCGGGATTTTCAGGCGCTGTGGAACACGCAGTTTTTTGAAGATGTCAAGTTGCAGGTGGAAGATTCGGCGGACAAGCCGGGCGGCAAGATCATTACTTGGGAAGTGAAAGAGCGGCCGGTGATCCGCCGCATCCGCTATGACGGGATCAAGTCGATATCCGAGTCCGACATCCTGGACCGCTTTAAGGAAAAGAAGGTTGGGTTGACGGTGGAGAGCCAGTTTGATCCCACGCGCATCAAGAAAGCGGAAGTGGTGCTGAAGGAACTGTTGGGAGAGCATGGCCGACAGTTCGCCACGGTGACCCCGCAGTACGAGCGGATTGCCTCGAGTAACGCGGTGATCCTGGTATTCAAAATCAACGAAGGGCCAAAGGTCAAAGTCGGCAAGATCCAGTTCACGGGGAACCACGTTTTCAGCCGCAGGAAATTGATCCGGGCGATGCACAACGACCGGCCGTACGCGATCCCCTTGCGCCTTACGGAAATCGATGTGCTGACCAAGACCTACGATCACGACAAGCTCATCGAGGACATCGAAGTGGGCGTCCGCGGCTTGTATACGGACAACGGGTACTTCAAGGTGCTGGTGAAGGACCCCATCCTGGAGAATATCGATACGGAAGGCTGGCGGTTGGGCGTACCACTGACGGGAAGAACGAAAGGGAAGGCGGTCAACATGACCATCCCGATCGATGAGGGCGAGCGCTACCGCATGGGCACGTTGAAAATCGCCAGCAGCGATCCGGACAAGGGGCTTTCCTTGAAGGTGGACGCGCTGAAGAACGTGTTCCCGCTGAAACAGGGAGACATTTTTTCTTCCGCCAAAATACGCAAAGCGCTCGAGGATTACGGAAAGATTTACGGGCGCTACGGCTTCATCGACTTTGTGCCCACCCCGGAAACGGATATCAACGAAGAAGCCAAGCGCATTGACGTGACCATGAAGTTCGAGGAAGGCAAGCAGTACTACGTCCGGCGCATTGATTTCATCGGAAATACCACCACGCGAGACAAAGTGATCCGGCGCGAGTTGCTGCTTGACGAAGGCTCGTTGTTCGACAAGCACGCCTGGGAAATCAGTATTTTACGGCTCAACCAGTTGGACTATTTCGACAAGCTGGATGCCGACAAGGCCGCGGAAATCAAGCGCAACCCGAAAGAGGGCACCGTCGACCTGCTGCTGAAGTTGAAGGAAAAGGGCAAGCAATCGATTGGCTTGCAGGGGGGCGTCAGCGGGTTGATGGGAGGATTCGTCGGGCTGACTTACCAGACGAACAACTTCCTGGGACTGGGCGAAACCCTGACCCTTTCGGCGCAAGTGGGGCAGTATCAGCGCAGCGTAATGTTCGGATTCACGGAACCGTACTTGTTTGACCGCCCCATCTCGAGCGGCTTCACGGTATTTTCGTCGTTGTACAAATTCAACCAGGCGCAGCAGGCGGCGCTGTTGACGGGGGCAGCAGTCAGCATCAACCCGCAATACATTCAGGACTACAACCAGAACAGCACGGGATTCACGATGTATGCGAGTTACCCGCTGAAGCGGCGCGCGTTTACGCGCCTTGGTTTGACGTACGGCTTGACGCGAACGGACATCACGACCTACAACCAGGCCTCCAACCTGCTGTTCACGCAATTGCAGTATCAGAGCATCGCGGGGCCAAGCGCGTTGAACGGAATCCTGGCCAGCACGGTCACCGCAACGATCAATCACAACCAGCTCAATAACCCGATCAACGCGACTTCGGGGAAGAGCTACTTCTATTCGCTGGCGTTCACGGGCGGACCAATCGGCGGAAACGTCAACACCATCACGAACACGGGGGAGTTCAAATATTTCCACCCGATCAATAAGCGGCGGAATGCCGTCGGGGTGAGGTTCCTTGCCGCGTTCACGACGGGATATGGCGGGAAGGAAGTGCCCCCCTACAGCCGCTTCTACATGGGCGGGGAGCAAGACATCCGCGGGTTTGATATTCGCGGGATTTCCCCGGTGACATACATCCCCAGCGTGGTGGACGAGACGATAGCGTTCCCCTATCGAGGCGGGACGGGATCGCTCGTCGTACCCCTACTGGTGAACACGATCGTGTGGCCGGGTGGGGATATGGAGGGAGTGGGGAATTTTGAGTACCGCATCCCCATTGCGGGGCCGGTGAGCGTGACGCTGTTCGCGGATGCGGGCACCACTGGGATCGTGGACAAGAGCGCGTTGCGACTGGACCCGACGGGAGTGGCGAACATCAATTCCCAATTCCCGCTGGTGAACCAGCAGTCGCAGTTGCAAATCGCTCCAGGCACCAACTTCCATCCGCGGGCGTCCACAGGTATCGAGTTCAATATCAACCTGCCCATCGTGCAAGCGCCGTTCCGGCTCTATTGGGCCTACAATCCGGTGCGGTTTCATCAGACGATCGTGGCGCCCTTCGACAGCATCAATATGACTAACCTGTACCTGCAATGCCGGGTGCTGGGGCTGACCGATCCGTTGAAGCCCAACAGTTGCGATCCGATTATTCTCACTCCGCTTTCGCCGTACCTGGTGAATCCGGGACGCCTGGATTACTTTGAGCCACGGAGCACCTTCCGATTCACGGTCAGCCGGACGTTCTAGCAGGATGCCGGGATTGCGGACTTTTTCGGGCAGGCACGGAATTTAGGGAAATAGTGAAAGAGGCGGCAAAGCAGCGATCCGGCAGAGAGGCCAAGGGGAGATTTGGGCAGCGGGCCAGAGAAGAAAGCACAATTATGAGATTCATCAATCGAGATTCGGCAACAAGGTGCGCGGGGGATACCCGCGGCACTGGCATGGAGGAGAAGTGCGTTATGGAGTGGCGTAAGTTTGTGAATTGCGCAGTAGTGGCATTCGCGTGCACGGCCGTGCTCTTGGGCGGATGCAGCAGTACAGGCGTGAACGTGGTCGCGATAACCGTCAGTCCTTCCGCGCAAACCGTGATTGCCGGACAGGTGCAGACGTTTACCGCGACGGTAACCGGGAGTACGACCACGACGGTGACGAACTGGCCGTGTACTTATTCCTATACGCCCCTGCCGACAGCGTCGAACCAGAACCCGGCGGCGGTGACGGGAACTTGCACCAGCGGGCAGACTATGAACGGCGGCTCGATCGGCACATGGGTGATTACCACGACGAACGGGTCAAATGTTCTTACTTTCACAGCGCCCACGTTGGCTAATTTTCCGAGCCCCCCGCCCACGCTCACTTTTACCGCGGAAGCGGACGCGGACACTAAGAAGACCGCGACCGCCATAGTGACGCTGGATTCGGGAATTCGCGGTTCGCTTTCGCCATTATCCGTAACGATTCCCGTGGGCTTGACGCCGCCGGCGACCGAGGCCTTCACCGCATCGCTGGAGAATGCGCCGGCGCTTGGTCTGAGCTGGAACTTAGTGCAGCCGAACCCGAGCGACACCACGAACACGAACAACGATACGGCCAATCCCCTCGCGGTGACTTGCAGTCCGACCTGCGGAACAATGGATGCAGGGAACAACGGAATCTATACGGCGCCGGCAGTGCTGCCAACCGCCACCACACCCGCAGGAAGCACAACAACGAGTCCGACGACGGTGTACCTGGTCATGTGGAAGAGTGTTGATCCTCTGCACTACGCCGTGGCCACGATCACCCTGGTCAGCGCCACGAATAATTCCATCAACTTTGCGGGGATTTTCCCATCCACGGTCGCGGCGGGCAGCACTTACGCGAACGTCTATCTGAACGCCCAGAACCTGCTCAACTCGACGCAGATATTCTTCATTCCGCCCGGGCAAACGCAGGGGCTCCCCATCGTTTCGACCAACATCTTCACGATTCCCATTTCATCGGAGTACTGCACAGCCAGCGCCAGCGGGGTGACGCCGGTGGTGACCTGCGGCGCTTCGATCATGACGCGAATCGAACTAACGTCCGTGCAGTTGGCGGTTCCAGGGATCGCACAGATCGAAATTACCGGGATTCCGGGGAGTGAGGCGGCAATATACCCGTGCACAAACGTGCCCAATGCGGACGGATCAACCGCCACGAGCAACATCTCCTGTCCGCTGACGATTGCGTATGCCAGCCCGGCGTTGGTGGCTGTGTCGCCCGACAGCTTTCCGCAAGGCCAGAACGCCAACATTACCGTGGACGGGGGGTATTTCGGGGGCACAAACTCGCCGATCGTGGAATTACTGCTGGACGGGTCGGCGAGCAGTTCGTACCCTTCATCCGGCCCACGCCAAATTGTCGGTAACCCGCAGGGAAGCACCTTGCAGAATCCGGGACTCTATGAGGTAACGATCACAACCACTGCCCCACAGGGGGCGCAGCCGCCGTTCCCGACGGCGACGACCAACGTGGCCGTGCAGCCCACCTTCTCGAATTTCACTCCGAATCCGTTGGGTGTTCCTTGCCCCGGTGCTCCAGTCCCACAGTCGTCGTACCCTCCTTGTTTTAGTCTGGGAGCTGCCAACGCGTTACCCAGCAGCTTTGCTCTGGACTCGACGAAGGGCTTCGCGGTGCTAACTGAACAGGGCACCAACGCGCTGCAGTTGATTGACCTGACCGGTTCGGCGCCGGTGCCCACGGTGAACTTGACGATGACAACGGGAAGCTCACCGACCAGTGTGGCGTTGGATAACCAGATCAATATTCCGGGTTACAGCGGCCAGGACCTGGGAGTGGTGGTCAGCACAGGAGACAGCAAGCTGTACCTGTATGCGATCTCACGCACGAACATCACGCCCATCGGATCCATTCCGGTGGATTTGAATTCACTTTTGCAACAGACGGCAACGACGCAGCCGACGCCGTATGCGGTCGGTGTCGATCCCGGGACGCACTTGGCGGCTCTGGCGTATGAAAACACCAATATCGGATTCATTGTGGATGTGAACCCGAACCTGGACGGCAGTGATACGCACACATGCTTCGTCAACTCCAGCGTCCAGACACCGCCCTGCGCGCTCGCGCCGGTTTCCATGGTCACGGGAAGCACGCCGCAAGTGGTGATGGAACCGGGAGCGCCGGTCGCGTATGTGACCCCGGGTGGTGCGGGCTCGGATACTGTGGTGGATCTGTTGCAGCAAGGTGTGTCCGCGCAGATCGCCCCAGGGGGAACGACGACCACCAGCGGCGCGGTGCGCACGGATGGCATCGTAAAGATCGTCACGCTGACGCCCCATGGGATTAACCCCGCCTTGGGTGGCACGGTGATCATCGCCGGGTTACTGCCGGCGGATTTGAATGGAACCTACCAGGTAATCCCGGGCAGCGTGATTGACGCGTGGACGTTCTCGTATGCGCAACCACAATACTCGTCCTCTGCCGATAACGAAGACAACACGAACACAGCGAGCAGTCCGGGGACGGTGCAGTACGGCACGCCGTACTATTCGTTTAATGTGACACCCAACGTGACTGGCGCGGCCATCAACCCGACGACGGGTACGTTGGCCTTTGCGGACCCGAACGCCAGCTCGGCGCAGATTACTTTCATCGGCACACAGGATGAGGCGGTGACGGCATCAGTGTCGTTGACGGCTGGAAGCTGCAACGGCTGTACGCCGACGCCGGCTGGGGCCCCGGAACTCGGCTTCCGCTCAATCTCCTTCGATCCGTTCACCAATGTGCTGGTGGCGTATGATCCGAACACACTCTCGGGGCTGAGTGATCCGGGTAATGCTATTTCGCTGATCAATCCGGGCAGCGCCGCCCTCACCGGGACCGGCACGGCGCCGTACCGCATCATTGCGGCGATCCCGACGGGACAGGTGGGCTCAGGCTCATACACACCCGCAGGGCAGACGACAGCGGTAACAGTCAATGGCCCGATGATTTACGACCCGAAGACGAGGTATGTCCTGGCAGCGAACGCCGGGAGCAACACGGTCAGCTACATGAACCTGGATCCCGGCAATTTATTCAAGAAGGTGTACGTGCAGACGCTGCAAGTGACCAGTCCAAGCGCGGCGGTTCCGAATGCGCAGCCGGCACTGGGCAGCGCGCCCGCCACGACTTGCGATCCCACCAGCGCGATCAACTCCTGCATGCCGCAGGCGGTGCAACTGGGGCAGACGGCGACATTGCAGATTAACGGCGAAGGTTTCCTCTCCGGTGGAGGCACACCGGTTGTTCGACTGGACGGCAGCTCCACAGGCGTGACGATCGTGCAAGATGCGACGCATGTGCTCACCGATAGCCAAATCAATGTAAGCATTGACGCGTCCGTGTTTACGGTGGCGCATGATTTCGCGCTCGATGTGGTGGCGGGTAACGTGGTCTCGAACTCCATCGATTTGTACGCGGTGGGCGTGCTGAATTTGACTCCCGTATGCGCGCCAACAGCTACATTTCCGCAGGGGCCGGAAGGCGTGGCGATTGACGATTCGCTGCACATTGCCTTTGTGACCAACTACGCGTGCAACAGCGTATCGTTGATTACGATTGATCCGCAGGGCTTCAAGACGCCGAACACCACTGTGCCGTACGGCTCGGTGATCACGACGGTGACGGTCGGAAACAATCCGCTCGGAGTGGCGGTGATCCCGAGGCTGGGATATGCGGTTGTGGCGAACAGCGGAGATACACCGAACGGCACTGCCTCCATCATCGACTACAATCACTACAATCCCCCGTATCTGGCGGCGGTCGTGCCGATTACAACTACCTCCGGTACGACTACAACCACGAGCAATTCAGTGGCAGTCGGACTCGCGCCACGCGGCGTGGCCATCGATCAGGATCGCGCGCTGGCGCTAGTGGCCAACGCCGGATCGAACACCCTCTCTTCGATAGACCTGACCGTGCTGTTGCCGGGGGCCGTCACGACCACGGTACCCGTGGCGACAACCGTGGCTTTGAGCGGGCCGCCGACAGCTATTGCAATCAGTCCCGACCAAGCGCTCGCGGCAGTTACGAACCTGCAGAACACCGGCACAAGCAGTGCTGCGGCGGGAATTGACGTGGTGTTGCTCTCTGGGACCGTGCCGGCTCGCAGCACCACCGCTTCCGTGGCATCGCTGACGGCGAGCCTGACCGGAATTGTGTTCGATCCCGCGCCCGCCTTCAATCCGACGCCCTCTGACGCGGTGTTCTACGCGACATCAACTCAACAGAACGCGGTCTATGTGTTCGATCCGAATACCGGGTCGGCGAATACGGTCCGGGTTGGGTTCAACCCGTATTCGCTGGGCTACAACTACCAGACGGGGACATTGCTGACCATCAATTCGACATCGAATACCAGTTCGATAGTCGATGCGCAGAACCTCAAGACGCGCCAGACGCTGGGGATTACCAGCCAATCGCAATTTGCCGTGGCGGTGGACAATTGGTTCAACACGGCAGTGATTGCGGACCAGAATAACAACCGCGTGCTGCTGCTGGCTTTACCCAAGTAACGGCAGAGCGAGCTGGGGAGACCGGGCGATTAAGTTGCGGGAACGGAGTGAGAAGGCATAGTGATTGCGGGTATATCTACAAGTCCGCTATACTTTTGTGTTTGTACTGTGGCTGCCGGAGCCCGCGAGGGCACGATGGTGCCGGGAGCGCAGGTGGGAACCCGGAAGGACTCGCAGACAACCCGATTGTCTTCGCTCCACAGGGATCAGGAAAGATTGCGACCGGTCGACGGTTAAGAACGCAAAGGGTTGACATTCCACGCCGCCCAACCGCGGAAATGGATGAGCGGCCCGGAGAACAACAAGGAGAAAACAGTGAATTCGAGAAACATGATTCGCACGGCTGCGCTGAGTTTTGCTTGCCTGCTGGGAACGGCGGCTGTCTGGGCGCAGGGGACCGCGACGGCGGGCGCCGCCAGCGGGACAAAAATGGCGGTGATCAACATACGGCTGGCGATTGCCTCCACCGCCGAGGGTAAGCAGGCATCCGCGGAATTGCAGTCGCAGTTTGCGCCGCGGCAGAACGAACTGGAAAACCTCAACAAGCAGATCAACGATCTGCGGCAGCAGCTTGCCGCGAACCAGACCACCTGGAGCGACGAGCAAAAAGCCCGGGCGCAAACACAGGGCCAGCGGCTAGCTGCTCAGCTTGACCGCAAGAACAACGAACTCAACGAGGATGCACAGGCCGCGCAGGGCGAGGTGGTGGACCGCATCGGGCGGAAGATGATGGACGTGCTGGACCGCTATTCACGGGAGAATGGATACGTGGCGGTGTTCGATACGTCGGCACAGAGTTCGCCCATTCTGTATGCCTCGTCGAATATCGATGTCACCCAGGAAATCATCAAGCTGTACGATCAGGCGTATCCGATAAAGGCGGCTGGCACGGCACCGGCAACCAAGCCGGCGGCGAGCACGCTAAAGCCGGCGCCAAAGCCGTAAGCAGCGGCGAAAGAGAATCGCAAAGCGGAAAGGGGTTGCGGCCTGAAAAAGGCGGCAGCCCTTTTTTGTTTTTTCCGCGCGATGGTTTGCTGCCGGCTAAGGAACAGATTCGGCGGCTGGCGGCGGGGGTTCTGCAGGTTTTCCGATCTTGTGGGTCGTGTCAACATCAAAGAGCAGATAGTCGCTCAGGAAGTGCCTGTGGTGGTAGCGCTTGCCGCGGAGCTCCATGTACATGTCGGCGCTCCAGGGCAGCCAGAGTTGCGCGTTTCGTGCGGAGAAATTGACGGGGCCATAGTCGACCAGGAGATGATCTTTGGTCAGCCCAAGCCGGGCGACGGGATCCCGCAGATCGCTTTCAATACGGAGGACGGCATAACTGGCGCTGGAGATCCAGATGCGTCCTTTGATCGCGATATTATATGTTGTGTTACCCGCACGCCACGTCCGAACTCCTCCGCCTTTCGCGTTTCGCTTCTCTTCGAAGTGGACTTGCCAGGCCGCCTGCCCGCGCAAATTGGCCAATCCTTCACAGGAATAATTGAAGCGGTCGCGATAAAATGGTTGCAGGACATTCACACCCAGGGTGTTAAGGCCGGTGCTGATGATGACATCGGAAAAACCGGCCAGGCCATTTGCCCCATCGCGAAATTCATCCAGATAGAACGAGTTTTTCCCGAAGGGATGAACGAAAACGACGTACGAGAAATCGTGCGACTTCACCGGTCCCGGCCAGCCGTAGCGGTCAATTTCCTGGTGCTCGATGTGTTCGGTGGCGGTGAATTTTTCAAAATCCGCCAATTCCGTGTTCATCCGGTGCAGCGCGCCGTCCAAAATCGCTTCGGCCTTGCAATTCACCTGGGGAGCAACATCGTACGCGGCGTCATCGGTATCTGGCGGGGCCCAGGGAAGTTCGACGAAAGCGACCGAACTCGTCTCCGGCGCGGGTGCAGCCGGGAGGCTCGCGTCGGACGGGGGACCAGAATCCAGACCTTCGCTTTCCACACGCGCCAGCGTTTTCCTGGTTTCGAGCACGACCGGATCCTTGGGAAACACCTTAAGTATGGATTCCCAGGAATGTTTCGCCTCAGCACGCTTGCCCTCGGCGTATTGAATCTCCCCGAGCAGGAACAGGCAAGTTGCACCCTTTTCCTTGGCGTGAGAAGCGGCGCGAGAGGCTTCGGATTCGGCATCGCTGAAGCGGCGGAGATCGAGATAGGCAGAGGCCAGCTCGAACTCGGCCTGCCATCCCGCGCGGCCCAGGGACACGGCTTTTTCCAGTGAAATGACCGCGTCAGCGGGAGCGCCGCTCTGCCGTTGCAATTGCCCGAGTGAAAGCAGAGCCAGTTCGTTGTTGGGGTCCAGGGCCAGGGCGCGTTGGAAATTCTCGTGCGCCACATCGCGATGTTGCAAGCCGAGTTCCGCCACGCCCAGAAAATAAATGACGTCCGGATTGCCGGGAGCTTTCGGCAAAACCTTGGCAAAGATTTTTCTGGCGGCTTCGTAGCGATTTTTATTCAAGGCCTCCATACCCCTCTGCATATCGCCTCGGAGATGCTGCGCCAGAACGAAGTTGCCTGGGAGAGCTCCCGTATCAGCCGCGGCCGATTCCGGGATGAGATAGATATATAGGGGCAGGGTCCCGTGACTCAACTCGGAGGTGTAACGCTCTGTCGCCTTGCGGAAACCGGGGCATGTCACTTCCACCTCGTATTCGCTGAACGGAAGGTTGAAAAAATGGGCCGCGGATGCGCCTTGCGTCGGCAAGACGGCGTTATAGTTCACGCGCGGGGAAGAGAGGTGAACGGCAGCAGGAACATCGAGAGGATTTCCGTGGTGGTCACGGACGAAGACGTCCAGATCAAACACAGGATTGTTCGCAAGGTCGTTAGATGATTCGACGGTTGGCGTGACAGGTCGCTGACCCCAAAGAGGGAACGACAGAAGTGCAAAAGCAAACCCCAACGCTGCGATGCGACCCAGCGGCAGCATGTACAGAAACCTGGCGGGCATTCCGAGCCCCTCCCCCCCGCTCAACACGCACACTTACACTAAGCATACCCTGAGGTGGGTCATGGGGAAAGCAAGGTCACGCAAATATTACAAGTCATTAGCAGGATTAAAGATAGGAAAGGAGCCAGAAAGAACCGGTTTGCCCAGGTCAAATGAAGGGACCGCAAGGGTTGAACCTATAAGGGGACACCGATATATGGCGAGCTTCTCCTTCCCGGGTCGGCCAGAATTCCTGTGTCCAGGCCCCTGGGTACCTTGCTTTTACAGTGCTGCGGGAATATACTGACTCTTCGCTCTGAAACGGGTCGCACCATAGAGTGGGCGCAAGCCCACTTTTTTGTTGCCGCCGGTGGGAACGAGCTTAAGACCGGCTTAGGCCGGGGAGTCTTCGCGTGAATTTGGAAAAGGTCCGCGAAGCCGCCGAACGAGTAGCACGTTCGGAGGGCTTGGAAGTCTTGGATGTCGAATGGAAGATCGGTAAGCAGCGCTTCCTGCGGGTGTACATCGACCGGTTGCCGCCGGCGAAGCCCGCGGAGGCGGCCGAGGGCGGAACGCCGCCGGACCCCTTCCCCAAGATCAGTCACGGGGATTGCGAGCGGGTCAGCCAGCAGTTGAGCGTGATTCTGGATGTGGAAGAACTGGTACCCGGCCCGGGCTATATCCTGGAAATCAGTTCGCCAGGAATGGATCGCGCGCTGAAGAAGGCCGGGGATTTCGAGCGCTTCACGGGCCGCCTGGCGAAGATTACGACCAACGAGCCCATCGGCGAGGCCAGGTTTTTTGAAGGGCGGTTGAAGGGATTCACGGACGGAAAAGTCCGCATGGAGTTGAAGGGCAAGGAAGCACGAGTGGTGGAAATACCCCTGGAGACGATTCGGAAAGCTAATTTGGTGGTCGAATTTTAGGAATAGGAAATGGCGAATCTTCTTTACCAACAAATTGAGATGCTCAGCCGCGAGAAGCACATCGAGCCGGAGGTGGTGATCTCCGCCATCGAAGACGCCATGGTGGTTGCGGCTCGCAAGTTTTACAAGTCCGAAGAGGATCTGCGCGGGAAGTTCAACCCGGAATCCGGCCAGGTGGACGTGTTTTCGGTGCTCACCGTGGTCGAGGAAGTGGCCGACCCCAAGCGGGAGATCAGCATTGCGGATGCAAAAAAGAAAAATCCCAACGCCGAAGTAGGCACGGAAATCCTGACCAACAAGCCCACGGACGTGCTGGGGCGCATCGCGGCGCAAACCGCTAAGCAGGTGATCCTGCAGAAGGTGCGGGAAGCGGAACGCGACACCATTTACAACGAGTATCACAACCGCGCGGGCGAACTGGTCACCGTGATCGTGAAGCGCGCGGAAGGCCCGGATCTGATCGTGGACATGGGGCGAACAGAAGCGCGTTTGCCGAAGCGCGAACAGTCCAAGCTGGAAACCTACAACATCGGCGAACGCCTGCGCGTGGTCATCCGCACGGTGGACCGTGCGGCCAAGGGTCCGCAGGTAATCGTATCGCGCGCGGACGCGGCACTGGTGCAGCGGCTGTTTGAGATGGAAGTGCCGGAAATTTATGACGGCACGGTGCAAATCCGCGCGGCGGCGCGGGAAGCGGGCGAGCGCACCAAGGTGGCCGTGGCCAGCCGCGACAAAGACGTCGATCCCGTGGGTGCCTGCGTGGGCATGAAGGGCATGCGTGTGCAATCCATCATCCGCGAGTTGCGCGGCGAGAAGATCGACATCATTCCCTACAGCGAAGAGACCGTGGCTTTTGCGCAGAAGGCCTTGAGCCCGGCCAAAGTGACGCGCGTGCAGATCGTCGATCCGGAGACCAAGAAGCTGGAAGTGATCGTGGAGGATTCGCAACTCTCCCTGGCCATCGGGAAAAAGGGCCAGAACGTGCGCCTGGCCAGCAAGCTGATTGGCTGGGACATCGACATCAAGAGTGAAGAAGAAAAGCGTCGCGAGATCGAAGAGCAGATGACGGCGTTGACCACGGCGGTGACGCCACTCACGGTGCTGGCGGGCGTCGGCCCGAAGACCATCGAGAAGATCGAAGCGGCGGGAATCACTTCACTGGAGAAACTCGCCGGGATGACGCCGGAGCAATTGATGGAAATTCCGGGCATCGGCGAGAAGATGGTGGACAAAATCTATCAAGCGGTGAACCGCTTCTACGAAAGCGGAGACGCCGCGGCGTCGGCGTCGGCGGAAGCCCCTGCGGAAGGCGCGGAAGCCGCGCCGGCCGCAACAGCCGAAGCCGCCCCGGCCCCAGCAGCCGAAGGCGCAAGTGAACCGGCCAGCGAAGCCAGCGCCGAACCCGGGGCCGAGCCCGCGGCGCAACCCGCCGCCGAAAAAATATCCGAGGCCGAAGAACCTGCCGCCGAGGCTACCTCCGCGGCCGCTGCATCCGCGGAAGCGCAAGCTCCGGAGAAACAGCAGGAAGAGAAAAGTTCCTAACGAAGCATGAGTGACGCATCCCAAGTCCGCATCAATGAACTCGCCCGCGAACTCGAGGTCAAAGCTAAAGCCATCATTGACCTTCTTCCTGGATTTGGCGTAACGGAAAAGAAAACGCATTCCAGTTCGATCACCGTCGAAGTTGCAGAACAAGTCCGGCGCCACTTGAAGGGTATTGCCGACGCCGAAGCAGCGGCCGCTGCGGAGCGTGCGGCAAAGGAAGCGGCGGCTAAGGCGGCGCAAAGGCGTCCCGGGCTGCATGCAGCAACCGCGGTTCCGGCGAAACCCGCAGCACCAGTTTCTGGGATACCGGCAGCACATGCACCTGGGGTACATGCGCCCGCTGCTCATCCGGCGGCGGCTCCGGTCGCGCCGAAAGCAGTTCCACCGGGGCCAAATGTTGCACCGGCCCCCGCCGCGCCCGTTGCGCGGCCAGCGGCACCGGCAGCACCCACAGCGGTGCCAGGTCCAGTGGCAGTGAAGCCCGCGGCACCTGCTGTTGTTCCCGCACCTGCTGCGGCTCCAAGGCCAGCGCCCGCGCACCCGCCCCGGCCTGCCGCTCCCGCGGTACAACCGGTAGCAGCGCGTCCAGCCCCCAGTGGAGCGCCGCCGGCAGGACGTCCAGCGCAGCCCGGCACGCAACCAATGGCAGCGCGTCCAGCGGCCGCAGCTCCTGGCGCACCAGCACGTACGCAAGTTCCTTCCCGCCCGATGCCCGCCGGCAACCGCGGGCCAGTTCCTGGGACGGTGCCGGGCAGCGGCCAGCGCCCGAGCGGGCCACGACCCGGTCAGCCGATGCGTCCGCAACAGCCAGGACAGGGTGGGCGACCACGCACCTCGCGCCCTGGCGGTCCAGGTGGCCCGGGCGAAACAGGCCATCCGTTTGGTCAGAGGCTTGGCGCGGCGCCGACAGGATCGCGTCCCGGCCCACGCGCGCCCGGCCGGCCAGGGATGTTGCCGCCATTTCCAGAAAAGATGCCGGTGAAGGCGGAGCCGGGCAAACCGCTCTATGCGCGGAGGCCCACGCAGCGCCAGCGCCCGATGGCGGACAAGCGGGAGATGGAGGGCGAGCGCAAACTGCATCCGACGCGCCAACGGCAGGGTGCGGGCGGCCGAGGTGTGGCCGCAGCGACGATTGCGCCGCCGGAACCTCGTGCCCCGCGTGAAGTGACCCTGACGGAAGGCATCACCATCCGCGAATTGGCGGAGAAGCTGGACATTCGCGCAAAGGATTTGCTGAAGACTTTGCTGGATCGCGGTGTCTTCGCGAGCATCAACCAGGCCCTGGACGTGCCCACGGCGACAGACCTGGCGCAATCGTTTAATGGGACAGTTAGCGTGGTGTCCTTCGAAGAAGAAATGGTGTTGGAAGTTGCCAAGGAAGAAACCAAGGAAAACTTGAGGCCGCGGCCGCCGGTGGTTACGGTGATGGGCCACGTGGACCACGGGAAAACCAGTTTGCTTGACGCCATCCGGGAAGCGGACGTCGCCGGAGGCGAGGCGGGCGGCATCACGCAGCACATCGGCGCGTACAAGGTGCTGGTGCAAGGGAAAAGCGTGGTGTTCGTGGACACGCCGGGTCACGAAGCGTTTACGCGCATGCGCGCGCGTGGCGCAAAGGTTACGGACATCGTGGTGCTGGTGGTGGCCGCGGATGACGGCGTCATGCCGCAAACGCGCGAAGCGATTGACCACGCGAAAGCCGCCAATGTGCCGATTGTCGTGGCGCTGAACAAGATTGACAAGCCGGAGGCGCAGCCGGAGCGGGTCAAGCGGCAGCTTTCGGAGCTGGGGCTGATGCCGTCGGAATGGGGCGGCGACACGGAATTCGTGGAAGTTTCGGCGAAGAAGCGCCAGAATCTCGAGAAGCTCCTGGAAATCATTCTGCTGGTGGCGGACCTGCGTGAGTTGAAGGCGAATCCGGACGCGCCGGCAAGCGGTACGGTGCTGGAGTCCCGTGTGGACAAGGGCCGCGGCCCGGTGGCCACGATTCTGGTGCAGAACGGCACCCTGAACACCAGCGATTTCTTCATCGCCGGGTCGGTGTTCGGCAAAGTGCGCGCGATGTTTGATGAGCGCGGCAGACCCGTCAAGACCGCGCCGCCTTCGACGCCGGTGGAAGTGCTGGGCTTGCAGGGTGTTCCTGAAGCCGGGGATCACTTTCAAGTGACGGAAGAGGCCAAGGCGCGGCACGTTGTCGAGTACCGCCAGTCCAAGCAGAGGGATGCGGCGCTGCGCGCAAGTGCCGGCGGGAGAATTACGCTGGACCAGTTGCACGAGCAGTTGAAGGCCGGCGAGGTCAAGGAACTCCCCATCGTCATCAAGGCGGACGTGCAAGGTTCCGCGGAAGTGCTGGCCGAAATGCTGCCGAAACTCTCGGATGATCGCGTGAAGCTGAAGATCATCAGCGAGGGAGTCGGTGCCGTCACGGAAAACGATGTGCTGCTGGCATCAGCGTCGGGAGCGATCATCATTGCGTTTGGTGTGCGTCCGGACCGCAAGGCAGCGGATCTGGCGCAGCAAGAGAAGGTCGATATCCGCACGCACAACATTATTTACGAAGTTTCGGACGAGATTAAAAAGGCCATGGAAGGGCTGCTGGAGCCGGTCATTCAGGAGTCCTACCTGGGTCGCGCGGAAGTGCGCAACACCTTCCGGATCAAGGGATCGGGAACGGTGGCGGGCTGCTACGTCCTCGATGGGATCATGAAGCGCGATGCGCAGGTGCGCGTGGTGAGGGATGGAACGATAATCTATACGTCGAAATTGAACTCCCTGAAGCGCTTCAAGGATGACGTGAACGAAGTGCGCGCCGGGTTCGAGTGCGGCCTGGGTATCGCCAATTTCAACGACGTGAAGGTAGGCGACATTCTGGAATGTTTCAGCGTCCAGAAGATCAGTGCTGCGGAAGCTGCAGGCCAGGGCAGCGGGCCTTCCGGCCGCAAGTAGGGCTGGCGGATTGGGAAAGAGGGATTCCTGGGGCACACTCCGCGCCCAGAGAATTACCTGACAAGGATGAGCGCGTAAAAGGGGAAGCCGCCCTTCCAAAAACAAGAGCGTTCTGAAGCGAGCAGGCTTGGAGCCGTATATGCCGGTTGGATTGCTGACGTTGGAACTGCACATCGCCGAAGCCCAATCCTTGAAAGACAAGCGGCAGGTGCTGCGCAGTTTGAAGGATCGTTTGCGCGCGCAGTTTAACGTAGCTGTTGCGGAGCTGGATTTCATGGAGACCTGGCAGCGCTCCGTGGTAGGAGTGGTCACGGTATCGAACGAAGAGCAGCACGTCGAGCAAGCGCTGCAGAAGGTTTTGGCGGAAGCGGACCGCATTCTGGGGCCGCTGGTGGTTGGCCATGCGATCGAGATAGTGTGACTCTGTACAGCGAAATGCGCGGCAGAAACGCCGTATCGGGGAAAAGTGATCCGAAAGCAGGAACTTCGAAACGGGAGAACTCTCAGCCAGGTAAGTTACAAAAATGAGCCCCGACCATCATCGTCACGAACGCGTGGGCGAGGAAATCGCGCACGAGGTCAATGCTATGCTCGTCGGCGAGTTGAAGGACCCGCGGCTGGAGGGGAGCGTGTCCGTCAGCTATGTGCGCGTGCAGCCGGACATGAAACACGCGCGGGTGTTCGTGAGCGTGGGGAGCGAGAACGCCAAGGAGCAGACCGACGCCATCAAGGCGCTGGAGCATGCCATGGGATACATCCGGCATGAGTTGGTGGAGCGCTTGCAGGTGCGGCGTGTTCCGGAGCTGCACTTCACTCTGGATCTTTCGCAGGAGCATGTGGAGCGCATCGAACGGCTGCTGAAAGAAGCGAAGAGCGAGAAGCCGCCCAAGCCTGAAAGCAGCTTGTAGGCGCGTGAGGCGTAGCCGGGGCAGGAGCCCGGCATCCGAAATGGAAGAGCAGGGAAGCCGCGGAAGATCGCACTAGAATCAATCCAGATAGCCAGGGAACGGAACACCGCAATCCAGAATCGAATACGATTCTTCCATGCCACGCCAACCCAAACCGGCTCCCTTTGATGGAGCGCTCGTAATCGACAAGCCGCAAGGCAAAACCTCGCATGACATTGTGGATGCCGTGCGGTACATGGCGGGGTTCCGGCAGATCGGACATTTGGGAACCTTGGATCCCTTGGCCACGGGTGTGCTTGTTCTCCTGTTGGGCAAAGCAACGCGGCTGGTGCGTTTTTATGCGGGCCGGCGCAAACGATATGAAGCGGGATTCCGCTTTGGTTATGCCACGAACACCTATGATTCGGAGGGAGTGGCGCAAAGTCCGGATGGCGCGCCCGCGCTCAATCGCGAGGTTCTGGAGCGCCTGGCAGCAGAATCGCTGGGGCGGTTTGAGCAGATGCCCCCGATATTCTCCGCGAAAAAAGTGCATGGCCGGCCCGCTTACGAACTTGCGCGCAAAAATCAGGTTGTGGAACTCAAGCCGGCTTCGGTGGAATTATTTGAGTACCGGTTGACGGGAATCGAAGGCAGCATCGCGCGCTTCTCGATTGAGTGCTCATCGGGGACGTACATCCGCTCGCTGGCCCACGACATGGGGCAAAAGCTGGGCTGCGGCGCGCATCTTGCGGAGATCACGCGCACGGCAGTGGGCGAGTTTTCCCTGGAACAGGCCATTTCCCTCGAGGAGCTTGCGGAGGACGCCCGCGCAGGAAGATTCGCGAGCAGGCTGATTCCGCTGGAAGGGTTGTTGCCGAATTTTCCGAGCACGCATGTCTTGCCGGTGCTCGAAAAACGCGTACGCCATGGTGGGAAGTTCAATGTGATGGTGGCACAACTCCAGCCAGGCCGTACCGAGCTTCCTCCCGGAGCGACGGCGGAACTCGATGCCGATGGGCCGAGTGCGCCGCGGCTGCGGGTGCTGAGCCAGGAGAACAAATTGATCGCCATCGCGGAAGCCGTGGTGCCGCGTACCTACCAGCCGATCGTGGTGTTCGACCCGCTGCCCTAGCGCCGTTCCAACTATTTGCGCCAAATGACGGTCCAAGCATCTGACGGGAGCACGGAGAGAGTATTCTCGAAGGGATTTGCTGAAACAAGTTGGAACGGCACTTTGCTTTGGGTCCGCTGATTCCCGCGACAGTTTCGCCAATTCCGGCTGCACAAAAAATCCTAAAACGCACCGCGGTTCTTCTGGAGCTGACGCCTCGACCAGCCCAAAATGCTGCGAATTTAGATCTGGGTGAGTGCTTGCCATTCTCGTCAGGGCATGGCTTCACAGCTTGCGGAAGCACTCTTTTCTTTAGGAGGCCGGGGCTTCAGCCCCGGCGCAAGAACTTCTAAAACCAATGGGCTTCAGCCCCTGAAGAAAAGCTTTTCGGTGTTTTTCCGCAGCCTGTTCAGCCATGCAGTAACTCTCGCATAATCAATCCGGCTTCAGCTGCTGAGGGCCGCATGTTGCAGTTCTCATACTGATTCAATTTCCCACCTCTTGCGTGGCGCTGAGCTGGGAATACGCACGCGGCGCGTCTCGCCCGGCGCCGGTAGGGCAGGCCCTTTCCTGGCTCAGAACTCGGGATGCGGGGGTGGAGGCTGATTGGGCGCAGGCTGATCGGGCGCGCGCTCGCGCGGATTGGACTGGTCCGGTGTCTCCGGAGGATTTGGTGCTGGCACCGGAGCTTGGACCGGCGGCGTAGCGGGTTGCTCGCCCGCAGGTTGCGCGGGCTCCGGCGTGGGTTGCGGTGGCTCCGGAGGAGGCGCCAGGGGCGCGTTGGCGCCGCTGGAACCGCGGCCAGTCGCGTCGCCGCGGCCCGCGTAAATATCGTGACTTTCGCGGAAGGGCGAGCGCACGCGGCGGGGCGTAATCAGGATAAGCAGTTCTGTATCCGTGAAGGAGTCGTTGTGCGCACCGAAAACGTAGCCCGCCCCGGGGACTTGAGCGAAGCCGGGAAGCCCGGTAATGGTGCGGGTCTCTTCCTGATCAAGCAAGCCGGTAATGATGGAGGTTTCGTCCTCCTTGAGGCGGATTACCTGTGTGAGCGTGCGGTTGGTGATCACCGGAATGCCGTTGACGTTCGACCCCGCGAGAGCCTTGATGTCGAAATCGAGTTGCAGGGTGACTTCCTTGTTGGGATGCAGCGTGGGAGTGGCCTTCACTTTCAATCCGATGTCTTCATACTCCGAACCCGGGTAGGGTTGCTGGGTGAGGGCCGGATTGGAGATAAGGCTGGTGGGGCTGGTGAGCAAAGTCACCATTCCATCCGTGACTTGCCCGGAAACGAGCGGGATATCGTTGGCCACCACGATGTCCGGAAAGGTGCTGCTGGTGAAATCGCCCGCCAGGAGCGCCACGGGGTTTGTGCCCGCGGCCGGCTCCAGCGCGCTGACCAGAAGACCGCTGCCCGCATCCACGAAAATCGAGACCGTGCCCGAGCCAGCATTTGCCACAGCGACTCCGCTGGAGCCTTCCAGGAAGCTGCCGATCGCCACCGCGCTCGGTGTGGTGCCCACGGTAACGGGAGTTTGTGAAGAATAAGTGAAGGTGCCGTCGCCATTGCCGAGTAGCACGGAAATGGTGCCATCGGCCTGATTCGCGACGACCAGGGCCGGGCCGGTGCTGGCGCTCAAAGTTCCCGAAGCAATGGCCACGGGAGTGGTGCCGACGGTGATGGGCGATTTTGAAAATTCGGTGAAGGTGCCGTTGCCATTGCCTTTGAGTACGCTCACCGTATTACTCGTCTGGTTGACGATGGCGAGGTCCGGAATGCCATCGCCATTGAAATCCGCGAGCGTGACGGCGACGGGGCCTTGTTCGGAATTAGCCACGACATTGGGAAGTGCGAAGGGCGAGCCCTTCACCTGGGTGAAGGTACCGTCGCCGTTGCCGGTAAACACGGAGTAGGTGTTGTCGTCGAAATTGGTGACGATGAAACCCAGATTGCTGTTGGTATTCGTGTTGATCTGGCCAAGGGCAATAGCTGTGGGCCTTCGGCCCACAGCGTAAGAGGTGGAAGTCGTGGGGTTGCTGAAGGTGCCATCCCCATTGCCGAGGAGAACGCTCACCGAATTCGTCACCTGCGACGCCACGAGCAAATCGGGGAACGAATTGGTTGTCGTGTTCAAGCTGCCTGCCGCCAAGGCCGCGGGGATTCCTGCGCCGCCTTGCGTGGCGGTGATCTGCGTCGTGCCGGCGCTGACGCCGGTGGCCAGGCCGCTGCTCGCATTGATCGTTGCGGCGGAAGTGTTGGACGAAGCCCAGAGGACATTACCGGTGATGTTCTGGGTAGTGCCGTCGCTGTAGGTGCCGGTGGCGGAAAACTGCTGCGTGGCGTTCAGCCCGATGGATGGGGCGGCGGGAGCGACGGCAATGGATTTGAGGGTTGCCGTAGTGACCGTGAGCGGTATCGAGGCGCTGGCCACGGTGCCAAGCGTAGCGGTGATTTGCGTGGTGCCAGCCACGAGGCCGTGGGCCAGCCCGGTGCCTGTGCCGATCGAGGCCGTGGCGGGAACGGAAGAAGCCCAGGTCACGCTGGTGGTGACATTTGCCGTGCTCAGGTCGCTATAGGTTCCTATGGCCGTGAATTGCTGCGTGGTGCCCAGGGCAATCGAAGGCGTTGCGGGAGCCACGCTGATGGATTGTAGAGTGGCATTGGTGATGTTCAACGGCACGGCTGGGCTGGTGATGCCGCTGAGCGAAGCCGTGATGTTCGCCGTACCCGCCAGCAGACCAAGCGCGATTCCCGTGACCGGGTTGATCGCCGCGATCGCAGAGTTGGAGGAAGACCAGGAGACAGCGTGCGTGATGTCCTGAGTGGTGCCGTCGCTGAGCGTGCCTGTGGCCGTGAGTTGCAGGGTGGCTCCGTTCGCAATGGAAGAGTTGGCGGGTGTGACGGTAATGGAGGCCAAAGTGGCCGAGGTTACGGTGAGATTCGCGGCAGGACTCACAATGCCCAGGGCGCCCGGGGCTCCACCCGCCAAGCGAAAGGGCGAACCAGTGGCCTGGGCGAACTGGGAGACGGAGTTGGGTCCCTGATTCAGAAGAATGGTGATGGAGTTATCCGCCTGGTTGAGGACCGCGAGATCTTGCGTGCCGACGAGGCGGAAATCGGCAGTCACAAGAGCGACGGGCGATTGGCCGACGGTGAACTGCTGCATTGGAATCGCGGTGCCAATTCCGCCAGGATTGGCGGTAAGACCCGTGCTGCCGAGGCTGCCGGAGAGTAAAGAAAGCGTGATGGGGTAGCGGTCACCCACGAAGAACGTGGCCGGTTTGCCATCTTGAGCGCGGAGCAGGACCTGCCGCCCGCTGTGTACCAGCGAAAGGGCTTGGGAAAAATTGGCCGTGGCTGTGGGCAGCGACAGCAGGAATGTCGATTTTCCGCCGCCGATGGCGACCAGTGGCGGGATGGCGGAAGCCAAACTGGTGATGCTAGTCCCGGAGGCGGCGCCGACCGCACTGCCGAAAATGCTCGAGAGCAAGGTCAGCAAAGAAGTGAGGCTGGTTGCGCTTTTAATCTGCTGGATGAGATTTGGAGGAATGGCATACACGCTGACACTGGCGGGCGGAATGATCCCGAGGTTCGTGGCGTTGGTGCGGTCCACTTCAAGAAGATCGATTTCCAGAAGTACCTCGCCATGATCGCGCTCCAACTGCCGGATGATCTCTCCGGCCAGGCGCACGCGTGGCACCGTGTCGCGGATGGTCAAGGAACGGGATTCGACGGACTGCTGGATGTGCTGCGAGCCGGTAATTTCGCGAACGATGCGGTAGATCTCGGTCATTTCGGAGGCTTCCAGCGAGACGGGTAACCGGAAGGTCTCTTCGATTTCGGGTTCGTACTGCTTGCGCTTTTCGGCCGTATCGGCGAACACGAACATGAGCTTCGGATTGAGCGCGCGCCAGGAGGTGCCCGATTCCAGCGTGAGCGCCTTCATGGCGGTATCGAAATCGACGTTTTCAAGGTGCAGGCGCGCATTGCGCGCGGACAGATCGGTGTCGAAGCTGGCCTTGATGCCGTAGGCGGAGGCGATTTGCTCGTAAGCGCTGCGGACATCGCCGCGCAGATTGAAGCTGTGGGTGACTTTTTGCGGCTGGAGGACAGGCAAACCCGTGGGAGGTTCTTCGCGCTGAACTTCTTCTTTTTCCTCGCCACGAGCCTGAAATTGCCGCAAGCGTTCCTGGACAATGGTGTTGCTCGGATCGATGTGCAAAGCCGCGCCGAGTTCCATAGTGGTGGCCTGGAAGTCTTGATCGAGCGCCAGGCGTTCGGCGTTGTCCACGTGGGCGCGAACGAGCTTGGAGCGCAAGGCCGCGCCTTTGCTAACGATGGTGACATCAAACGGGGCGTAGCGCGCTGCCTCTTCGTAAGCTCGCAGGGCTGCTTCGTCATCGCCGGCGGCTTCGGCTTGGGCCGCGAGTGCGACGAGTTTTTTTGCCAATTTTGGGTCCGGCTTCACGATGGCGAATGGATCTTGCGCGGGCTGCCCGGCAGAAGAGCCGGATTGCGCGGGCAATTGCCCACAAAGGAGCAGCCCGGAGAGCAAAAGCGAAACAGCAGGGCGCAAGGTGGCAGCGAGCATTCTCATGGTTAGACGTAAGAGTCTATTCTATCGTGAGGTAGGGGAAGGAAGGGTGAGCTTGACGAGGGAAAGGGGGAGGGGTACACTGGGATTGTTGTTGCAAATTAGTTTCAACTGGAGATCCCTTGCTCTCCGCTTTCCTCATCGCCCTTCGTGAAGGCGTCGAAGCGGCACTCATCGTCGGTATCATCCTGGTCTATCTTTCCCGCACCCGGCGCGCCCATCTGGCTCGCTATGTTTGGGGCGGGGTGGCCAGCGCCGTGGCGCTAAGTCTTGCGGCTGCAATTGCTTTGGAGCGATTCCAAATCAGCGAAGACGGCTTTGAAGGGGTGCTGCTGCTGGTGGCTGCTGTCTTTGTGGTCACCATGATCTTCTGGATGAATCGCGTGGCGCGGCATCTGAAGAAGGAAATTGAGCAAAAGGTGGAGGGTTACGCCGAACGTGCGGGCAAGGCTGCGGGGTGGGGTATCGCGCTATTCGTATTCCTGATGGTGCTGCGTGAAGGAGCGGAACTCGCGCTGATACTGCGCGCGGTGGAGATGTCCACGGAAGGGTTGCAAACCTGGATTGGCACCGCCTTGGGGATTGGCGCGGCCATAGCGGTGGGAGTTTTCTTTTTCAAGGGGACGCTCAAGGTGCCGCTGCACCGGTTTTTCGCGGTGACCAGCGCGATCCTGGTGCTCGTGGCGATTCAACTCGCGGTTACGGGTTTGCACGAATTGAGCGAGGCGCGCTGGCTGCCGTCCAGCAAGGGCGAGATGGCGGTGCTGGGGCCGATCGTGGCCAATGAGTTGTTTTTCTTCGTTTTTGTCTTTGGCGCTGCGGTGCTTATGATTTTCCGCGAGTGGCAATCGGCCTCGCATGCGAAGGCGGCAACCGCGCCCATGAATGATGCGGAGCGGCGCCTCTTGGAAGCGCAGAACCGGCGGCAGCGGCGCTGGATGATTGCGGCCGCGGCGATGAGCCTGAGCGTAATCCTGGCGCTGACGGCCGATTTTATCTATGCGCGCGTGAGTGCGGCTCCGGTGCAGGCGAAGCCTGTGGAGGCGGTGAACAATCTGGTGCGCATTCCGGTGGCGGAAGTGCAGGATGGCAACCTGCACCTGTTTTCCATCAACGTGAATGGTCAGGCGATCCGGTTCCTGGTGATCAAGAAGCCGGGCGGCTACGGCACGGCGCTGGATGCCTGCCTGATCTGCGGCGCGGACGGCTACCGTCAGGAAGGGCAGAACGTCATTTGCCGGCGCTGCGCGTCGGCGATCTATATTCCATCGATTGGACAAAAAGGCGGGTGCAATCCCATCGGTTTCGCATCGCATGTGGATGGCGACACCATCGTGATTGATGTTTCGGCGCTGGCGAAATCCGCGGAGGAAATTCCGAAGTAGGGAAAGAGCCGTCGTTAAGGCAGCTTGCTGCAAAACTCTTTTTCTTTAGGAGGCCGGGGCTTCAGCCCCGGCGCAAGGCGCTCAGCACCAATGGGCTTTAGCCCCTGAAGAACGCAGAATCTCTGACCAGGTGAAATGTTCCTTCGACTCGTAGCGGATTCATTTACACGCCGGCCACGCCGTAAGTTGTTGACCATGGCCGCGCTCGCTCTGGGGATGGCTGTGGCCACGGCGGCGCTGAGCGTGTCCCTGGACGTGGGCGACCGTCTGGCCCAGGAATTCCGCAGCCTGGGCGCGAATCTCCTGGTGACGCCGCAGGCGGATTCCTTGCCGTTGCAGATTGGCGGCGTGGATTACCGCCCAGCGAACGCGGGGGCATACCTGCCGGAAGCGGACCTGGGCAAGCTCAAAACAATTTTTTGGCGCTTCAACATCATGTCCTTCGCTCCAATCCTGGATGTGCCGGTGGATGCGATAGAAGTGAACAACGGGGCGGCGGAGCCGCTGCGAGCGATTGGCAGGACCACCCTCATTGGGACCTGGCACGACCGGGAGGTTCCCATTCCAGACGGCACCACCTACGAAACGGGCATCGAGAGAACGAATCCCTGGTGGCATGTGGAAGGGAAGTGGTTCAAGGATAATTCGACGGAGTGTGTCGTTGGTGCGGGATTTGCCAAGAGATACGGCGTGAAGGTGGGCGATGCCCTGAATGTGACTGCGACCGATAAATCGAACGAGAGTGGGCTAAACGTCGTTGGGATTCTGACGACCGGCGGGCCGGAGGATGATGCCATCGTCGCGTCGCTTGCCATGGCGCAGCAACTGGCCAACAAGCCCGGGCAATACCGGCGGCTGTATGTGAGCGCGCTGACGAAGCCGGAAGATGCCTTTGCGCGAAAAGATCCCAAGACCATGACCCCTGCCGAATTCGACACCTGGTACTGCACGCCGTACATCAGCGCGATTGCGCTGCAAATCAGCGAGGAACTGAAGGGCACGGACGCGCGCGTGATCCGCCGCGTGGCCGAAGGCGAAGGCAACATCTTGACGCGCGTGCGCACGCTGCTGTGGCTGGTGACGTTCGCGGCGCTGCTGGCCGCGGCCTTGGCGGTGGGGGCTTCGGCGGCGGCATCGGTGATCGAGCGGCGCACGGAGATTGGGCTGATGAAGGCGCTGGGTGCGGGCTCGGGGCTTGTGGGTGTGCTGCTTGCCGCGGAACAGTTGCTGCTTGCGTTCGTAGGGGGCGGCATTGGCTACGCGCTCGGCATTGTCTTGGCGCGCTTGCTCGGCGAACGGATTTTCGGATTTGCGCCGGCGCCCAAACTGTTCGTGCTGCTGATTATTCTTGGGCTAGCGGCCCTGATTACGCTATTGGGCAGCGCGTTTCCGCTGCGCCGGGCTTCGCGCTACGATCCGGCGCCAATTCTGCGAGGCGAATGATGCCAACCACCGCAATGTTCTGGCGCATTGTGCGGCGGCTGCTAACCGCGAATTATGCCCGGCTGTTCGTGATTTTGCTGGCGCTGGGAGCGGGCGCTGCGGTGACCTCCGCGCTGCTGAATCTGCAAATTGACGCCAAGCGGCGGTTGACCACGGAATTTCGCGCCCTGGGAGCGAACGTGATTGTAACGCCGCGCGACCCGGGCACGGACGGGAATGGCGCGACGCTCGATGAAGCGGTGCTGCAGCAATTGCCCGCGCAGCACGAAGGCAAGCCCATCCCCGCAGTGGCTTTTCTCTATGTGATCGGGGAAATCGCCAAAGCGGGAGAGCTTCACTTTGAGCCGGCGGTGATCGCGGGCACGCAGGGCCACGGCTTGACGGAAATTCGCCCGGGCCGCAGGAGCGAATACCTTGCGTCCCTGGAAAACGATCCAACTGCGTGTGAAGTCGGTGCCAAGGCCGCCACGCAATTTGCGGTGCACGCGGGAGACTCGCTGCAACTCCGAAATGAGGGGCGCACGGCGAGCTGCAAGGTGTTTGCGGTGGTGGCCACGGGCGGGGCCGAAGACACACAGATTTTCACCCGCCTCGCCACGGCGCAAGCCTTGGCGAATTTGCCCGGCCGTATCAGCCTGATCCAACTCAGCGTGACGGGAACACCCGATTCGTTGAATCAATTCATCGCCAGCTTGGGCCGGAGCCTTCCGGGAGTAGATGTACGCGGGATCAAGCAACTCGCCGAAGCGGAAGGCCGCCTCTACAACCGCATCAGCGGGCTGCTCTCCGCGACGGTGATTCTGGTGCTGATTTTGACTTCTCTGTGCGTGATGGCGGGCATGAGCAACGTAGCCATCGAGCGCAAGAACGATGTCGGCCTGATGAAGGCCATTGGCGGCTCGGTGCGCCGCGTGGTAAGACTGTTCCTCGCCGAGGCCATTCTCATGGGGATCGTCGGGGGCTTGGTGGGATCGGCGATCGGATTGCTCCTATCCATCTGGCTGGGAAAAACGGTGTTCGGCGTGGCTGCGCAGCCGCGCTGGATTGTGTATCCTTTTTCCGTGGCCATCACCGTGATTGTTTCTATTGCCAGCGCATTTCCGTTGCGGCGGCTCGCCGGCATACGTCCCGCATCCGTATTTCGAGGTGAAGCGTGAGTTCGCAGGTGGTGATCCAATCGCTGGTGAAGGAGTACGGGACGCTCCGCGCGCTGGACGGCATCTCCGTCAAGATCCAGGCGGGCGAGTGGGTGGCGCTGATGGGCCCGTCGGGCTCCGGCAAAACCACGCTGATCAATATTCTCGGCGGATTGGATGCTCTGACCTCGGGCCACGTCGTCGTGGATGGCGTCGATCTGGCGAACTTGGGCGAAAGCGAACTGGTGCGTTACCGTGCCGAAAAAATAGGCTTTGTGTTCCAGCAGTTTCATTTGGTGCAATACCTGACCGCGCTCGAAAACGTGATGCTGGCGCAATACTTTCACAGCATCACGGACGAAGCGCAGGCCGCTGCAGCTCTGAAACGCGTGGGGCTCAGCCACCGCATGACGCACCTGCCTTCGCAACTTTCCGGTGGCGAGCAGCAGCGCGTGGCCATTGCGCGGGCGCTGATTAACCAGCCGAAGCTGCTCCTTGCCGATGAGCCGACGGGAAACTTGGATGAAGCGAACGAGGAGATCGTCATTGGATTGTTCCGCGAGCTGCACAGCGCGGGCCACACCATCCTGATGGTTACGCACGATCCCGATATTGCGCAGCAGGCGGACCGGCGCATCGAATTGGCACACGGACACCTGGCTGTGGATCAGCGCGTGACGATGGACGATGGCATTCACTTCGATCACTTGCTCGAGCAAATCTGGGTGTGCGGCGAGGAAGGGAACAAGGCGGACGTGGAGCACATCCGCACGCCTGGTGGAGTGGATCCCGTGCGCACTCTGGCGCGGATGGAGGATCTGCAACTCGTTCGCGTGCAGGATCATGAGGTGCAGCTCACCGAACGTGGCGCACACCGCGCGCGCGACGTAGTCAGGCGTCACCGCCTGGCGGAACGATTGTTCAAAGACACGTTCCGGATTGACGATCACGAGGCGCACACGCAGGCCTGCAAGTTCGAGCACATCATCAGCCCCGAACTCGACGAACGCATCTGCTCGTTTCTGGGACATCCCACCACGTGCCCGCACGGCAACCCCATTCCCCCAGGCGATTGCTGCAACCACAAGCCTGAGGAAGACCCCCACTGATCCCGCTCATGTCTTAGCCGGTCCTGCTTTTGTCATAGCCGCTCCAACTAATGTAGCGGCTGGTCCAGCTCATGTAGTGGCCGGTCTTTAGACCGGTCACTCTTGGGCCTCTCTTGCCTCTGTAGGGCCCGTCCTTCTGAGGCGGGCCGCTCTTGGGTTTCTTGCCTTCTCGGCCCATTTGGAGTGCGGCGGCTTGCCGCCGCTTTTACGCAGTACACATCTCCGCAAAATCCCTTTTCTCAGCGAGCGCCGTTTCTCGTTGGAACCTTCTCGCTGTAGACTGTTAACTGAAAACTAAGAACTGACGACTGACAACTGACCAGTAGTGTCCGGTTGAGCATTTTGAGATCTTTGAGAAGCGATTGGCACATATGAAGTTAGCAGTGAAAAGAGTCGTTTTCGATTTGAATTGTGAAGGCCCGATTCTACATCCTTCTGTACC
>Ga0326727_10002252_pt1 | contig 67093 bp, 60 predicted proteins | sample MB2enrmetagenome_FD_207643 | JGI IMG/M metagenome (GOLD analysis project Ga0326727, IMG submission 207643) | Lab enriched peat soil microbial communities from McLean, Ithaca, NY, United States - MB29MY | ecosystem: Environmental > Terrestrial > Soil > Wetlands > Peat | place: USA: New York...
CGCCCTTCCTCGGCCATAACCACGTCTCGATAACGCAGTTATGCCATGAAAAGACGGCCTTTCCAACACTTTTCCTATCTATCGTCGCCGCAATCGGCAATGAACCTGTGAGAAATGCGGGTTAGAAGCAGAAGGGTTGGAATCGCTGCGAGCACGCAAGCCATCAACAACAGGCCGCTGTGGTTGTGAAAATCGATCTTTGCCAACCCGAAGAAAATCAGTAGCAGCACGATCAGCGAGGCGCCGAGTGGCAGCGCCAGTTGCATGCGCCGATGCCGCTCATGGGGGCCCAGGTAATCCCATTCGACCTTGCCCGTAAGGTATGTCTCACCGCATCGACAACGATATCTTGCCGGGCCGAGCGGCACCCAGGAATGCGCGGATCCTCGACGCAGGTGCTTTGTAATCAATCTTCCGCATTTCTCGCATACGATTTCTTTGGTATGGTCTGAAGACACGCTCCCCCCGTGGGATTGCCATGTCTCGATTATGCGCCACGGACCGGATTGACGCCCTAATCCCGCGGCCGCCGCCCGAAGAGATTTCGCCACGCGTGCGGGTGCGTTCGAGGCTGATCCGGCGCTTCCGTCACCTGCGGATGCTCGATGTGCTGGCGGCGTTCGGCCCACTCCCCCGACGAGAAAAACCGCGGCCCCACCTCGATCAGTCGCGGAATCATCCTGAATACCGCGACGCGATTCCAGGGCTGGCCGTTCCTCATGCGAAAGCCTTTTTCGTTCAGGCTGGCCACGATCTCCGCATAAGAAAAGTCCTCTACCAGCAGGTCCATGATCAGCATCAGCACCTGGTGCTCGACGGGGTCGGCCTCCAGGCGCCTGCAATCGTCGCTCACGCGCAATCCGTAGGGAACATCCTCGTCGAACTCGCGTTCGGCTGGAGCCTCCGCGTCGGGCAGCTCCCGCTTCCACTCGATTGCAACCATCTGCCAACCGGCCGCCGTGCGCTGCCGGATCACGTCGGGACCGAACGGCTGTGAAACGATGTCGCGCATCCGCTCAAAGTAGGGCATTCCATGCCTCCTCGCTGAGGGCCCGTTTGTGCCTCGATGAAAGCAATTCAGCTTCCATTGATTTGCCGTGCTCCGGCCAGCACAAATCCAAGCCAATCAGGGCGATAGCCCGGCAATCGCGCGGCGGGCCCTTTGCCGTCCCTGTCCGTAAACGTAAATTCCTGTCCAGTTCCGGACGCAACGAGCGAGTCAGCAAGTCAACGCCGCGAATCCCGCCCCACTCATCCCTCACGACGCATTCGACGACCCCGTGGCCAAATTCACGAGATTGGTGTTGTGCCTTCTCCTGTAACTCCTGTATGGTCTTCGCATTCCCCTCCGAAGCCCGAGATGATTCCCGGACCTCAGACCACACTCCATTGACCTGAGCTCGACCGGTCGGAGAACCAAAGAAAGAGGAGGTTCCATGAAGATTTCACGCCTGTTCCTGGGTGTTGCCATCACCCTTGTTTTCACTCTCAACCTGACTGCTCAGCATCCATCCACCGGATTTCATTCCGTTGCCTGCTTCAAGCTCAAAGCCGACAGCGCTGCAGATTTTCAAAAGTTCGAGACCGAGTTACTGCACAAAGTCGCGCAAGGCCGCATCGATGACGGCGAACTCACCGCCTTGTATGTTCTGCGGTCGGCCATTCCCCAGGGCGAATCCGCCGAGTGCGACTACGTGGTCGTCTCCATCTTCCCCAAGCTGCCGCATCTGTTTGGTAAAGAACAGCTCCAGGCTGCGATCAAACAGGCGGGTCTCGACATCACCCCCGAGGACTACATCAATCGCCGCAATGCCGTATCCAAACTCGTCTCTACGGCCATATTCCAGACTGCGGCCTCCGTCGGGGCGCCCAAGAAGGGTGACTACTTTCAGGTCAGCTACATGCAGGTGGCTCCTGACAATCTCTCCGATTGGATCAACTACGAGAGGAAGGTCTGGAAGCCTCTTGCCGAAGCATTAGTCAAGGATGGCAAACAGGACGGCTGGTCTGTAAACGTCCAGGCAATGCCTTTTGGAACCGACACGCCTTATCAGGGAGTGACTGTTGACGTATATCCGAGCGTGGAAGCGGCATTCGCAGAAGACTCCCAGTTCCTTGACCGGTTCCGGCGGGTACACCCCGACATGGAATTCGGCACCACCATCGAGCATTTTGAACATTTGAGAACACAATCGCTGGTCCACCTGTACTCGCTCGACGACATCGTCACAGCGCCGTAAATGCCCTCCCTCGCGCCGATCCGCGCGGTCCTCCGCTGCGCGGACCGGCGCTAAACGCTGACTTGCTGCATCGATGCTCTATTGATCCGGCCCGCAAATAGTGTGTCGGCCTCCCACCCACTTCGCAATGAAACCTGCGAAATGGATGGGGCACGGTGCTTATATTTATGGGCCGGATCAATAATCGAAGTAGCCATCGTGAATCGGCACAAATTCGACGTCGTTATATTGGGAGCGGGCGCGGCTGGGCTGATGGCCGCGATCGAGGCGGGCCGGCGCGGGCGGCGCGTGGCTGTGCTGGAGCGCGCCGAGCGGCCGGGCAAGAAGATCCTTATCTCAGGCGGCGGCCGCTGCAACTTCACCAACCTGCAAGCGCGGCCCGACAACTTTCTCTCCGCCAATCCTCACTTTGCCAAGAGCGCGCTGGCTCGGTACACGCCCGCGGACTTTATTGCGCTGGTGGAACGGCACGGCATTGCGTACCACGAGAAGACGCTGGGCCAGCTCTTCTGCGACGGCAGCGCGCAGCAGATTGTTGACCTGCTGATGACCGAGTGCGCCCAGGCCCAGGTACGCGTGCTGACCGGGATGGCGGTGAGCGAGGTGCGCCGGGACGATGCGCCGGGCGGGTTCACCGCGGTTGCCGGCGGCGATAGCTTTACCGCGCCCGCGCTGGTGGTGGCCACGGGCGGCTTATCGATTCCGAGGATGGGCGCAACGGGCTTCGGGTACGACCTTGCGCGGCAATTTTCGGTTCCGATCGAGCCCTGCCGTCCGGCGCTGGTTCCGCTCACTCTGGCCGGCGCCGAGCGGGAGCAGTTCGCTGACCTGGCCGGAGTCTCAGCGCCGGTGGTGGTGCGCGCGGGCAAGCGCAGCTTCAGCGAGAAGATGCTGTTTACGCATTGCGGGCTGAGCGGGCCGGCGATTCTGCAGATATCGTCGTACTGGCGGCAACCTGAAGCGATAAACATCGACTGGGCGCCGGGCGTGAACCCGCTTGCCGGCTTGCGGCTGGTGCACGCGCGCCGCGACTCGGCCTCGGCAAGGGCCGCTCTCCGCGGCGCACTTCCGGCTCGCCTCGCCGACCGGCTAATCGACGTCGCGTCGCCGCAGAGCTGGACCAACCACGCGCTCGATGAGCTGGAGCGGCGGCTGCATGGGTGGACCTTTACGCCCAGCGGCACCCAGGGCTACGAGAAGGCCGAGGTGACGGCGGGCGGGGTGAGCACAAGCGCGCTCTCGGCCCAGACCATGGAGTGCCGCAGCGTGCCGGGACTCTACTTTATCGGCGAGGTGGTTGACGTGACTGGCCAACTGGGCGGATTCAACTTCCAGTGGGCGTGGGCCTCGGGCGCGGCGGCGGGGAGAAATGCAGGGAATAGGGAATAGGGAACAGGGAATGGGGAATGGGGAATGGGGAGCAGCAATGGTTGCATAAATGGCTTTGTGCCAGGGCACGAGTTCACTCGTGCCGCAAAGGCGCGAAAAACCGCTGGGCTTTGGCCCCTGCGGGAACCTTCGGCAATCGCAATTGCCTTCTATGCAACTGGTTCCAGGGATCAGGTTTCGGGCCCGTTCGCCCGGGATTCGGCCGCGCCGGATACGCTCGCGGCGACGATTTCAGTCTGCTTGATTTTATCTGCTTGATTTTATCTGCTTGATCAATTCTGACCAGCTTGATTCCTTCCAATGACCGACAATTCCCTCGGAGTTCTATCGGCCTCTGCACCACCGTCAACTCCCGATGGAGCACCCGCGCCCGAAAGGAGCGACCATGACCGATCAGAATGATGCTGCAACTCCCGGCGTGAATTCGTCGGGACTCTCTTACAACGCCGCTGCCGGCATTGCCTACCTCACCATCATTCCGGCAATCGTCTTCCTGATCATTGAACCGTTCAAGAGGAACGCCTATGTTCGCTTCCACGCCTGGCAGTCGATCTTCTTCTTCATTGCCTGGGCGGTCATCGACATTCTGGTCGGACTCGTGCAGCATATCGTGCCCTCAACCGTTTTCTATACGATGACAGTGTTGCAACTGGTGGGCCTGGCCATCTTCATCGTATGGCTGATCGTGTTCATTGGCGCCTTCGGCGGAAAGCAGATCAAGCTGCCCGTCATTGGCGACCTGGCCGCGCGCCAGGCCGGGCGGTAACCGAGCCAGGAGAGCGAATCAACGACCGAGCCGGCAGCAGAAGCTTCAAGGCAAGCAAAACGTCGTCGATGGAAAATCGGCGCGGGACTATTGATCGACTGGCAGCTGACGAGCTGCCGGTGATTTGCCAATGACATTCAATTCACGTCATCCCGTGCACGCCGGTCCTTCACCTGATTATTGAGGGACGACAGGCAAAACGTTGCCATCATCCCCACCCACGCACTCATCATCCTCGCCAACTGGGTGGGGAACATTTTGTACTCCTCTTCTGATATTGGCCGGATCACTGCGCTCCTAGACGTGTAGACGTACCGGCCTTCAACGATTCCTACGCTCGTTGCTCCGCCCGAACTCCTGTAAAAGTGGACAAACAAGAGAATCGCATAGACCAGCAAAACCCACCCAACTACAGCCGTTTTATCCGTGCGAACGGAAGGTCCAAGACGAAAGTAAGTTGGGAAGCTCCATCCCTGCGCGGCTCTTAAACAAAGAACTGCACCCGCCAGGAGAAAGAAGGGAACGAGGGTCAACCGGCTAGGTACGACCGTCAGAAAGGTCGCGGCATGGAGCAACGCGCAAGCGATCCCTGCCGCTAAGCATAGGGTTTTTCCTAGGTTCAGAGCCGTCATTCATCTATACCTGTAGTGAATCATAAATACTCCTCGAAGCGAAGCGCGCTTTGGATTCATTACCGCCAACTCTTCCCCGGACGCGATCTGGCTCAGGCCGCTTACCATTTGCCGGCAATCCCCCCGAAACCACCCCTCGCGATGCCTTCCGCCATGCCCGCCGCCTGAAAATATGCACTGTGTATCAGACAACACATCTTTCCCTCATCTATTGGAAGAGGATCTGAGTTCAGGCCATTCGAGGAGATAATCCCCAAGTATTGGTGTCCCCTCACGGCCGAGGAGTCACATGTCCCCTTCCTCTACCGAGCCAATAGCTGTTCGGACGCCTGCAGAGAACTGCGCACGAATGAAGGAACTAGGCTACATCGTGGGCAAGCACGTGAATCTGTATGGCGAACATTTCAAGTTGATTTCAGAGCCATTTGAAGACGGTGGGTGCGTGGCCGTCCATGCCGTCAGCGGAAATAATCCCACCGTGCGGACATTCGACCTTCCCGTAACTCTTCTATCCGGTTGGGAGGATCTGTTTCTAAAGCCTGTAGATCACTCCGCCTCTGAGCTCCCCGCAAAGACGCCGCCTCCCGGGGCGACGAAAAAGAGCCGGAGTAAGCCCAAAAAGTGAATGCCGATGTCGCCCGGAGGGTTTCGAGGATGGAGCATTATCTCCAACTATTTCAATGCCTGAGGGGACATCGTGGATTCCCGCCGTTGCGCCACAAATAAAACGCAAGAACGAGGCTCGGGAGAACAGTGCCTGAGCTGACCCGCCTACATGCTGCCCCGCTTCGCTTAATCGCCCCGCGCGGCGCGCTCCATATTTTGCAGAATCTGCTCAAATCCTCTGAACTCGGGCTCGTTGTGCAGCGGGGCAATGCGCGGATCGGCCAGCTCCTGGAAGAACCATGGGCAGCGTGCCTCGTTCGCGTCAGCCAGTTCGGCCAGTGCATGGCCGGGTTCGCCCAGCGCCACGTATACCGCCGCTGAGAGCGAGTTCAGCACGTAGCGTTCGCGGCCTATCCATTCCATCTGCTCCAGAATCGACCGGGCTTCTTCGCTGCGTCCGGCGACGGCCAGAGCGTACGCGTGAACCGCTGTCGCGGGATCGAAGTAAGGCCTTCGATGCGCCAGGGCTTCGGCCAGTTCCACGGCGCGCTCCACCTCGCCATTGAAGGCAAGAATCATTCCCGCGTAAAGCTCAACGCCTTCGTGCGAGGGGAACTGCTCGAGCGCGGCCTTGATCTCTCGCACGCTCGCAGCCGCATCGCCCGCCAGGTGGTGGACCCACGCCAGCCGCCCGTGCAGCCATGCCGCGAAGGGATCGGTGCTGTGGGCATCGTGCACCAGCCGGGCGGCCTCGTCGAAGCGTCTGCGGCTTAGCGCCAGCATCACTCGCGCGCGAGCGACCCATGGATCATGAGGCAGATGGGCAGAGCGATCAAACGCATCGAGAGCCGCACCGAGATCGCGATCGTAGTGAAAGCTGACCCAGCCCACGGCGGGCAGAATCGCTTCTCCGCCGGCGCCCTCGTCGAAGCCCGGCCTGGCGGCTCGGCGCACGATGCTCACCGCAACCGCCGGTGAAAGATAGCCGTGGAAGGCTTCGGTAATGGCAAGGTGCGCAAGGTCAACGCGCGCGGCTATCAGCGAAGGGTCCAGCTCGCTGGCGCGCGTCAGATGCTGCACCGCGTCCTGCATCCGGTGCCGCTCCAGCGACTGCCACTCGAAACGCGCGCGCTGGTACAGCTCGTAAGCCTCACGATGATGCGGTTCGTGCTCCTCGCCGCTATCCGGTTCCGCCACGGCCGAGATTGAAACCTCGCCGCCCTCAAGCCGCCACGCAACCAGCCGCGCCAGTTCCGCCTCCAACCCGGCAAAATTGACCCGTTCCACCAGCACATCTTCGGTCCACACCGGGCGCCCGTCTTCAACACGGATCATCTCGGCGCGCATGCGGTGGTGCGCGGGCAGTGCGCGCAGTGTGCCAGTCAGAACCAGGTCGGCGCGCATCGCCCGGCCGATCTCGAGAGCGGTGAGTCCTCGCCGCGCCAGCGTCGCGACTGACTCCCTGGCCGCCAGCGTACACACCGCAGGCTGCCTGCGGCCGAGGCGTTCAGCCGCTCCCTCGGCCACCGCCGATCCCAGATACTCCGCAACCCCGTACTCGGCAACCAGGGGAAGGATGGCCACGTGCGGCAAAGCCGTGACCGGCGCCGCGGTAAACTCGACCGCCTCGCTTGTGAAACGAAATCCCCGTCTCTGGATGGGCTGTATGTGCTCTTCAGGCGCGAGGCGCTGTCGCAGCGACGCGATCGTTTCGGCGACGCTGTCGGCAACGTTTCCAGTTTCGACGGACGCGCCCTGCCCAATCGCCCGGCTTAGCTCAGCGTGGGTGACCAGCCTGCCCCGATGCTCAAGCAGCAGCCACAGCGCGGCCAACTCGCCCGCGGTAACCTCCATGCGCTTTTCGCCGCGCAGCAGGGTCCCATCGGGCTCCAGCCGGAATCTGCCAAACGTATAAGACGGCTGCCTCTTGCTCGCCGGCTCTGACTCGAGGTTTTCCATCCCAACCAACGCTTTTCCGCGTATCTCCACGCTTGCTCGACCGGGATTCCGGCGTGAGAAGGTGATGACTCACCCCGTCTGGGCAAGCGGGAGCACGCATTGTTGGAGCGTTCGAGGAATATCCAGCAGGCAGATCCGCAACAACCGATTCGGCGTGGCTGACCGGCTCTGGCCCAACGCACAGGTCCACAATGCCGGTCCAGCACACGTTGATTCACCGCGGAGGACTAAAACCGAATCATAGCAAAAACCAGACTCCGGAAACGCTCGCACCTTTCTAGGGAGAACAGCTGCAAGAAAACACAAAACCGGCGCTTCATTGAACGCCGTTTCTTTTGAGAATTGAGTCCATTATGCACATTCAAGGTGGATCGAACAGGGGCATTTCTTGACTGTTCACAGAGGAAAGTAACCTATTTGGATTACTTGTTAGTTAACTGGTTTCCGATGTCGATGCATGCCGGTAACCCTATGCGTTTTATGGCCCTTGTTTTCCACAGAGGACGTTTTGCGGCCATATTTAGGACGAAAACCAGTTGACCGCGCTTTGCGGTAAAGCGAGTGAGCGGGAGACTCAGGATCTTTGACGTTTCGCACCCATTCCACGACCGAAATCAACAAGCAGGTCCCCGTTCGACTGCGATTGCTTCGCAATCTTCACTCTCGGAAAATCTGTGGGCCGAGGAACAACTGCAGATCCTTCGGCTCCCTGCCTCCTCCCCTTCGACTTCGCTCAGAGTTGGCGTCCGGTCGCTCAGGATGACAGAGAGGATGCGAGGAGATACGATTTTCATCACCTTCGGTGGGACGAAGGCCCAGGAACACTCAGGGCAGGCTTTCGACTCCGCTCCGCTTCGCTGAGGAGGAGGGGGCACGAAAGATTGCGGAGTTTTGCGGCGAGTTCCAGCGCGGGAAATCACTGTCGTTATCTGCCCGTTGCACCAACGTCCGCCACTTGCGTTTCACCCTGCCGGCGAGGGATTGCCGTACACTTGTTAGCATTGTTTTAATCCCCAAAGGAAGTGATCGATGCCCCAGACTGTTTCGTACGCCCAATGGTCTCTGGAACCCTATTGCATCGGGCTGAAATTGCGGTCGCTGCGCACGCAAAAGCGGCTCACGCTCTCGCGGCTTGCGGCCGAGACCGGACTCTCGACGGCGCTGCTTTCAAAGCTTGAAACCGACAGGATGATTCCCACGCTGCCCACGCTGGCCACCATCTGCCGAATCTACGGCGTGGGGCTCGGCTACTTCTTTAGCGAGCCCTCGCGCCACAGCCTCGCAATCACGCGCAAGGCGCAACTGCAGGGAACGACGCGCGGGCCGGAATCGGTGAAGATAACGCCGCTTAACGTGCTCAGCTCAGGTTGCAGCATCAATGCGCAGATGATCGAGTTTCCCCCCGGGGGACCGTCGATGGCGATCGATGCTACGCACGAAAGCAACGGCCTGGTGTATGTGCTTGAAGGCAAGCTGCGGCTTGAGGTCGGAGGGAGGCACGAGATTCTCGAGGCCGGCGACTGCGCCTGCATGGAAAGCGAGATGCCGCTCGCCTGGAGTTCGGCCGACAAGCATCGCTGCCGGGTGCTGGCTGTGCTGCCGGTGGCGCAGAAAGGCAAGTAGCCAGTAGCCAGTAGCCAACAGGCACGAGCCGGCAGTCGGTAGCTGAAAGCTGGCATTTACGCTGCAAGAACTTCTTTCTCCAAAGCCAGCGCGCGCGGAAAGAGGATGTGGCCCTCCAGCTGAATGTGGTCGCTGCGCCGGCCTGCGAGTTCCTTCAATCCCTGGTAAAGGCCGATCAGATCAGGGCAGGCGTCCTCGGGCGGCGTGAATCCATGGGTATCGGCTTCGAGCTGCCGAAGCATCTCGCCGGCATGAGCGTGGCCAACCATAACCTCTTCGATCAGGCTTTCGGCCTGCGCCGATAATGACGGCGCCAGCCGCGTGCCGTTATTTCTGCTGCGCTCCAGCGCCTCGATATAGGGAAACACCTTGTTCTCGGTGTGGCTCATGTGAAAGGTCAGATCTCCCGACAGGCGGCGCAGCTTGCGGATATGCTCGATCGGCTCGGGATGCAGCCACTTGCGCTGGGCGATCACTCGTTCAGCCAGCGCGTGTAACCTTGGCATCTCTTCGCGGATGAAATCGTGGTGCGAGCGGATGATGTATTGAATTAGTTCGCTCAGGGATCTTTGCGCGAAGTCCTTTGCCGGCTCATTGACTGCCGTTCTCGCGCGTTGTTGCTCAAGGACCATCCCGGCCAGGATGCCTTTGTTGACCGAGGATCGCTCGCCATCCTCATTGCATGGGCAAATTTGCAACCCCTTGTTCTCGCTGCGTGGCTTGATGCTATCTGAATGGTAAGAAAAGACCGGAATCGCCCTTGTCATCTTTTCCACCTCCCCGGGAATCCTCTTATCGAGTAAATGAAGACTAGTCACAGTTTGCCTGTTGGTATGTGATTTAAGTCACTTTTTGATTCTTCAGGCCGGTGTTCGCCAGCGGACGGCCACTGGACGAATATGTTCGATACTGAACACGGCAAGTAAGCCGCCGGGCTGCGGCAGGCCGAAAACCTGCCCGGAATCAGGCGTTTCGTCTGGACTTGTCAAAGCCGGTTTGGCCGTGGGAATGCATCTTCAATGACGTTCCGCACCCGGAATCGTCCCTTTCGGAGACGCCATGCACAGTTTTTTTGAGGATCTGCGTTTCGCTGCCCGCCAGCTTCGGAAATCGCCGGGGTTCACCTTTACCGCGGTTTTGAGCCTGGCCATCGGCATAGGTATCAACACGTCGCTGTTCAGCAGCATGGACGCGGTAGTGCTGCGCCCCTTGGCCGTGCCCCAGCTCGACCGGGTGATGACCATCGCCGAGCAGAAGAAGAGCGGAGATACCCACTGGGTGTCGCTGGCCAACTACGAGGACTGGCAGCGCCAGAGCCGCTCGTTTGAGTCACTGGCGGTTCGGACAAACGCCACAATGACAATGACCGGAGCCGGCGACGCCGCGGAGGTCGATACCGCCCTCATCTCGCCGAATTTCTTTACCGTTCTTCGCGCGCAGCCATTCTTCGGCCGCGTCTTTACGCAGGCTGACGCCGAGCCGGGCCACGACGGCTTCGCGGTGCTCAGTTACGGCTTCTGGAAACGCAATTTCGCCTCCGATCCCGGAGTCACCAACCGCAGCATCGAGCTGGATCAGCACAAGTACGCCATCATCGGCGTGATGCCCAGGTCCATGCAGTATCCTGCCGTGGCCGATGTGTATCTGCCCTTGGCGCCCACCCCCGGGCAACTGGCCAACCGCTCTTCGCGCGACTACCTGGTGGAAGGCAGGCTACGCGACGGCGTGACCGCTGAGCAGGCGCAGAGCGAGATGCGTATTGTCGCGGCCGGGCTGGAGAAACAGTATCCCGGCACGAACCTGGACTGGACGGTTCGAGTGGAGCCGCTGATTGACGACATCAATGGCGAATACACGCCTCTTTACTACCGGCTGATCATGGGCGCAACGCTCTTTGTGCTGCTGGTGGTGTGCGCCAACGTGGCCAACCTGCAACTGGCTCGCGGCGTGGCGCGAAGGCCTGAAATTGCCATGCGCACGGCGCTAGGCGCCAGCCGCTGGCGGGTGCTGCGGCAGTTGCTGACCGAGAATCTGCTGATTGCGGTGATCGGCGCGGCAGGCGGCCTGGCCGTGGGCTGGCTGCACCTGCACTTCACGCTCATCACCATGCCGGCGCGCATCGCAAAGTACATTCCCGGATGGGCGAATACCACGCTCAACGGCCGCGCGCTCGCATTCTCGCTCCTGCTGGCTATTCTGGCCGGTGTCGTGGCCACCATCGCGCCTGCGCTTGAAGCACTTCGCGTCAATCCGGCGGAGCAGTTGAAAGCCGGATCGCGCTCGTCTGTCGGCTCGGGCCGCGCGCGTTTGCGAACCGTCTTTTCCGTTGCCCAGATCGCGCTCGCCATGGCCCTGGTCATCGGCGCCGCGCTCATCTCAAAGGGCATGGATGCGTCGCTCCATTCCATCGACGTCTACTCTCCCCAGCACGCCCTCATCTTTAACGTGAATCTTCCCGAGTCGCGCTACGACGAGCCTGAGAAGCGTGCGGCGTTCTTCCGCGACAGCCTGGACCGCTTGCGCGCCTTGCCGGGTGTTACGCATGCCGATGTTGCGGCCGCGCTGCCATTGAGCGATAACGGCTGGCTGCAGGATTTCCAGATTGAGAACCGTCCCCTCATGCCGGGCAAATTCCAGAGCGCGCTGCACCTCGATGTGAGCGACGGCTACTTTGACACCCTCCACATTCCCATTGTCTCGGGCCGCGGATTCAGTCGCAGCGATGCTCTGGGCACGGTGCCTGTAGCACTGGTAAGCGAGCGGTTTGTGGCGCAATATTTTCCCGGCCAGAACCCGATCGGCAAGCGCGTGCGAATGGGCGGCAGCGCCAGCAAAGATCCGTGGCTCACCATCGTGGGCGTGGCCCGTGAAACCAGCTACCAGATGTGGGACACGGTGCCGCACGCCGCCGTCTACATCGATGCGGCCCAGGTGCCGGACAATTATGTCAACTTTGTGATGTACACCGGCGGCGATCCGCTGGCGCTCGCCTCGCCGGCCCACAAGGTGATTGCCGCGCTCGACCCCCTGCTGCCGCTCAAAGACGTGGAGAGCTGGGCGCAATATCAGCGCGAGGCGCTGGTCGGGCTCATCTACGCTTCCGTCGACATGGCCACGGACGCGCTCATCGCGCTTCTGCTGGCGGCCATCGGCATCTTTTCGGTGATGGCCAACCTGGTGGGCGAGCGCACCCGCGAGATCGGCGTGCGCCTGGCCATGGGAGCCAGCCGCGAGAATGTGATGGGCATGATCCTGCGCCGCGCCTCCTGGCTCACGGGCATCGGGCTCGCCGTGGGACTGGCGATGGCCTTCACCCTCGCCCACCTGGTGGCGAACCTGCTGCGCGGCGTGAGCTCGAGCGATCCGGTGGTCTTCTCGGGCGTGACGCTCGCCATTGCGATGGTTGCCATGGCGGCAAGCTGGCTGCCCGCCCGGCGCGCCGCGAAGCTCGAGCCGATGGTGGCGCTGAGAGACGAGTAGCGAGTTGGCCTTCGCTGCGAGCTAGAAGGCCTGCTGGCTATACCGGATCAGGAATTGGTGTAGGGATGACGTTGGGCGTGTTCGCTCTCTCACGCCGGACGACGGTTTCGCCGCCGACCGGCAATTCTACCCTCAAAACCGGCTGCCGCCCGTGATAAGCTGGCCGCGATCCTGATTCGTTTCCCGATTGCAGGCGGCGAGCGGAGTGCCGCGGATGAAGTCATTCCTGACGACCGTGAAGAGGGCCCTCGGCCGCGCCCGTGCGCCGATCCTCTGGATGGGACTGACCTACCTTCTGGGGGTGACCGTCGGAGCGGGGATGGTTCATACAGGCAGCGAGCTTGCCCTTTCCTACAGGGACAAGCTGGTCGGAAAGGCAATGGCCAGCGACCCGGCTGCGCAGGCTTCGAATCGCGGATTCCCGGTGCGCGCCGCACTGCTGGATTTCTCAGCTAACCTGCGCGGGGCTCTGCCTTCGACGGTGATGGGGCTTTCGGTAGTGATGCCTTTCCCCCTGGCTGCATTCCGTGGCTGGATCGGCGGCATCGTCTCCGTGGATGGCGACCACAAGAGCCGCCTGGGAAGCTGGCGCGAGGGGACTTACTACCTGGGCGTGCTGGTCCTTCAATTGATCCCGTATACACTGGCGGGCGGGACCGGAGTGCGGCTCGGTCTTGGGTTCCTGATGCCCGGGAGCCAGTGGGGCTATCCGGGGTCGAAGCGATGGCTTTCGTTGCCGGTCGAAGGGCTGCGTGACGTGGCGCGAATTTATGTGCTGGTTGTGCCGCTTTTTCTGGTGGCGTCGCTGGTCGAGTTTCTGGCTCGATGATTGCGTCGCTCAGCGGGCGGTTCGCAGCTCTTTTCGTTGACTCTGAACTCGTTTTCGAGTATTCTGAAGACCTTGCGCGGTGTTGCGCCTGGGGTTCGTGTGATCGGCTCCTTTCGAGCATTAAACCTTGAAGGGACAATGCAGTAAGACCGGACCCGGCTGGCAGTTTCCCTGGTGGGGATTGCCGGCAGACAGGCAACCGGCTGCCGGTTTTTATTGTGATTCCGGCGCCACCCCGGCTCAGGATGAGCCAACCCCCCGCAGTCCTCACCCGAACAGGTTTGTTTGGCAGTGGGTAGAGTTTGAGGCCCGTTTGCGCTTTTCGCGGGTCCTTCGCGCGTGCGCGAGAGATTTTTCCCGGCCGGCCGGCGATTATGCGGCGGGCGGGCTTAAGAGGGCAGGAGAAAGATGTCGACCTTTGTTCCCAGCGGCAAGGACGTCAGCCGCAAATGGTATGTGGTGGATGCCAGCGGCCAGACTCTGGGCCGGCTGGCCACCAAAGCCGCCAGTGTGCTCAGCGGCAAGCTCAATCCCCAGTACGTTCCCTACATCGATGTGGGCGACTTCGTGATCGTGATCAACGCTGAGAAGGTTCGCCTGACCGGCCTCAAGAGCGAGAGCAAGCTGTACCGCCGTTACACCGGCTTTCCGGGCGGCCTGCGGGAAGAATCGTTTACGCGCCTGTTGAGCCGCAAACCCGAGAAGATTCTTGAAGAAGCGATCAAGGGCATGCTGCCCAAGACCAAGATGGGCCGCCAGATGGGCACCAAACTCAAGGTCTATCGCGGAGACAAGCACCCCCACGCGGCCCAGCAGCCGGTGGAATTGAAGATTGCGTAAGAGCAGCTTCTAGCTGCTAGCCACTAGCTTCTAGCTTTTTCTTGCTGATGCGAAGTGGCAGAAAAAACGCGAACTGCCCATTTGGGCACAGACAAGCTAGAGGCTAGAAGCTAGTAGCTAGGAGCTAAACGAAGAATGGCAGAGGATCTGGTTCAGTATTACGGGACGGGGCGGCGCAAGAGCGCGATTGCCCGCGTCTTCCTGCGTCCCGGCACGGGCGAATGGAAGGTCAACGACAAGGCATTTGACGAGTACTTCGTCACCGAGCAGCAGCGTGTATCGGCCAAGCGGACGCTGGTAGTGGCCGAGCTGGCCGCGAGCTTCGATGTACTCACAACGGTGACCGGCGGCGGCGTTGCCGCCCAGGCCGATGCCGTCAAGATGGGCATTGCCCGCGCGCTGGTCGAGTTCAATCCCGAGTTGCGCAAGATGCTCAAGTCCGAAGGCCTTCTGACCCGCGACGCGCGCCAGAAGGAACGCAAGAAGTACGGCCAGAAGGGCGCGCGCAAGCGGTTCCAGTTCAGCAAGCGCTAGGCGCTTGCAGGGATCAGGGATCAGGGTTCAGGGATCAGTTTCCGGCAACGGCTTTCTGACCCCTGATCCCTGACACCTGACCCCTAGTTTTCCAAATCTCCCGCATAAGCGGGTTCAATCCGGGCGCCGGCATCGACCACCCGGATGCAATCCACGAAGGAGGACCATTGGCGACAATCACAATGAAGGAGCTGCTCGAAGCGGGTGTTCACTTCGGGCATCAGACTAAGCGCTGGAATCCGAAGATGAAGGAATACATCTTTGGCGAGCGCAACGGGATTTACATTATCGACCTGCAGAAGACGCTCAAGCTCTTCAAAGATGCGTCGAAGTTCGTGACCGACCTGTGCGCCAGCGGCAAGACGATTCTGTTTGTCGGCACCAAACGCCAGGCTCAGGACGCGGTTGCCGAAGAGGCGACGCGCGCCGGCATGCCCTATGTGAACCAGCGCTGGCTGGGCGGCCTGCTCACCAACTGGGTCACGGTGCAGAAGTCGGTGAAACGCCTTCAGGAATTGGATGATATGGCCTCCGATGGCCGCTACGATCTGCTGACCAAAAAGGAAGTGATTAAACTGGAGCGCGAGCGCAAGCACCTCCAGGCCAATCTGGCCGGCATCAAGAACATGAAACGGCTGCCTGACGCGCTCTTCGTCGTCGACTCGAACAACGAGGCGATTGCCGTGAAGGAAGCGCGCAAGCTGGGCATCCCCGTGGTCGCCGTGGTCGATACCAACTGCGATCCCACGGTTGTGGATTACGTGATTCCGGGCAACGACGACGCGCTGCGCGCCATTCGCCTGTTCACCTCGAAGATCGCCGACTCGGCGGCCGAGGGCGTGAACCTGGTGGGCGATAAAGCCTTCGTCGACGAGATTCCCGAGCCGGTTGAAGCCGCGCCTGAGGAACTTGCCGCCCCTGAAGAAGTTGACCTGGAGGCGGCTCTGGGCGCGGGCATTCGCAAGGCGCCCGCGGGGGTTGCGTTCGACGAGGACGAGCCAGCCGAACGCGCACTCTAGTTTTCGGGGTGCGTCGCAGGGCGCGCCCATCCGAGTTCAGAGCCTGTTATCAACTTTCGCGTAGGCGTCGCTGGGAGCCAGTTTTGCCCATATCGCGAAGCGAGTCGCGACGCATACCGGGTGTCTGCTAGCGGCGAGCGACAAAGAGATGGGGAAAATTGGCCCCAGCCCGAAGGGTTGCGGCATGAATCGCGCCATACTTTGTTGTCGTCCTCGCCTTGGAATAGCCAGAGTCTTCGTCCTACGCCGCGTCTGGCGCGATTTACGCTCGCAACGCCGCCTGCGGGAAAGTTGATAACAGGCTCTAACGTGGCCGCCCACCGGATCGGTGCCGCGCTTTTCTTATGCCGGTAATACTTGGGCGCTAACGTTGTAATCAGTGATTTTTTTAGAGGCTGAAACCCAGCCGGGAAACGAGAGATGACGACAGTGAGTGAGAAGATTGACGCCAAATTGGTGAAAGAGCTCCGCGAGAAGAGTGGCGCGCCCATGGGCGACTGCCTGAAGGCCTTGCAGGAGACCAAGGGCAACATCGAGGATGCATTTGTGGTTCTGCGCAAGAGGGGCATGGCGTCTGCGCAGAAGAAGGCCGCGCGCTCCACCAACGAGGGCGCCATCGGCACCTACATCCACGCCGGCGGCAAGATCGGCGTGCTGGTCGAGCTCAATTGCGAGAGCGACTTTGTGGCCCGCACTGAGGATTTCCAGGAACTGCTCAAGGACATCGCGATGCACATCGCCGCCAGCGATCCGCGCTACGTGAAGCCCGAGGACGTAACCGCCGAGGATCTGGAGCGCGAAAAGGAGATTTATCGCGCGCAGGCCGCGGCCACCGGCAAGCCGGCCCCGGTCATCGAGAGGATCGTCGACGGCAAGATGGCCAAGTTCTACGAGGAGGTTTGCCTGCTCGAGCAGCCCTTCATCAAGGACCAGGCCGTGAGCATCAAGGAACTGATCGCGCAGAAGGTGGGCAAGCTGGGCGAGAACATCACCGTGCGCCGCTTTGCCCGCTTCAAGGTCGGCGCTGCCGACTGGACCGTAGCGCAAACCAAGGCGATTGAAGCGGCCGGCGAGTAAATACTTCGTGCGGTCCTCGTTGCGCAGCTCGTGCGCGCAAGGCAGAAAGCAAAAAATAACTGAAACACGAAGGGCCCGGAGCAAGAGCTTCGGGCCCTTGACGTTATTACCCTGAACATAAACTCCGATTACCCTGTCCCAGGCGCGTTCTCGTTTTCTGCGTCGAAGCGGCGGACGCCACGAACCCGGGCCCGAACGAGCTGGCGCAAGGGGGCAGTCCCTTGGCGCAAGCCTGAAAAATGAGATCGCGCATAACCGGGTTTTACAGATTCCCGCGCGCACCCCACAATACATTCATGGCCAAAAAGTTCCCGGCACTGCTCCTGGCAGTTGCCTGGGTGGGCGCTGTCGCCCACTCCCAATCTTCTTCCCCGCTGCCCGACGCGCCCGCTCCAGCGCCGGATGCGCCCACCGTCCGCAATATGCCGCGCAATCTCCTTCACGACCAGGCCGCTATTTGGACCTTTCCTGTGCGCGCGAACGACCAGGGGGCCCTGGAGGGCATTGTCCTTGTCGTAGCGGCGGCCGGGCTGGGCGCCGACGACAGGCACTTCATGCAGAATCATTTCCACGACAAGAACACGATCAACCAAGCCAACACCGCTTCACAGGGCCTCGTCGGCCTCCTTGCCGCAGCCCCGGCCGTTTTCTATGGCCTCGGGGTTATGCGCCATGACGACGAAGCACAACAGACTGGCGTGATGGCCGGCGAGGCGATTGTCGACAGCCTGGCTGTCAATGAGGCCATCAGGATATGCGCCCGGCGGGAACGTCCCGCGCTGGACGACGCCAAAGGCAAGTTTTTCAAGACCGGCGTTTTCTCCGACTCGTCCTTTGCCTCCAACCACAGCGTTGTGGCCTGGTCGTCTGCCGCCGTCATCGCCTCCAGTTACAATGGCTTCCTGACCCAACTAACCGCTTACGGATTGGCGTCTGGAGTCAGCGTTACCCGTGTCGTCAGCCGTAATCATTTTCCATCCGACGTGCTGGTCGGCTCCGCCGTGGGATGGTTCATCGGCCGCTACGTCTACCGCCGTCACAGCGAAGAGATGTGAACGGAAATCCGGCGATCGCGGCTGTCCCGGTGCTCTGCTCCAAACTTCCGGACAGCATCATCGGGCCAGGAATTCTGTGCTTTGCCCACATTCAGCATGATCATGATGTGGCATCCGCAATCGGAACTTCATCTCATGCTTTGGGGACCGCGTCGCAGATTCGCCGTTTCGGGCTGCAGGGAGGGGTTTTCGCTGGCCATGTCGATGGCTGGTGTGATCGCATCCATTGCGGTAACGCCGCTGAGCTGGTATCTCCATTGATAGAGCCCTGATTGGCCGCAGTTAAGAAGCCGCAATTAAGAACCCCAGGTGAGGGCATCGAGGAGAAGCAGAAATGACGCCAGTGAAGCAAGACCTCACGACCATTCAGATCTTCCATCCTATTCCGGTTGACAATCTCAAACTCCTGGTCTTCGATCTGGATGGCACCCTGGCGGATACCACAGTGGATTTGTCGAACAGCATGAATGCCACGCTGCGTCATTTCGGCATGGAGCCGCTGCCTGACCGGACGGTCGCCAGCTTCGTGGGCAATGGTGTGCCCATGCTGTTGCGCCGATCGCTGGCTCGCTCCGGCGGGATTCCGATGGAGGAAATCAGCGACGATTTTCTGGCGCCCTACTATTCCTTCATCTTGGATGAATACATTGCTCACGAATTGGACAACACGCTTCTCTATCCCGGCGCTGCGGAGTCGCTGAACGCGCTGCACGAGCAGGCGAGTAAGGGGCGCTGGTCGATGGCCGTTTTGACCAACAAACCGGAGCGGCCGGCAAGGGAGATTCTTGCCGGCCTGGGTGTCGCGCAGTTCTTTGTGAAGATCTATGGCGGCGACAGTCTTCCGGTAAGGAAGCCCGATCCCAAAGGGCTGTTTCTGCTGATGCAGCAGACCGGCGCGACTCCCGAACAGACGGTGATGATAGGCGACAGCAAGACCGATGGGCAGACGGCGCGGAATGCAGGCGCCTGGAGCCTGGGATGCGCCTTTGGCTATGGGCCTCAAAACGTGATGGAAACCCCGCCCGACATTCTGGTGACTTCAGCAAAGGATTGGGCGACAGTTTTGATGCCATGACAGGGCGTAGGCTTCAGCGAAGCGATCGCGATCCCGGGCCACAGCCCTCTGGCCACGAATTACGCATCGCGAACCACGTACCACGATTCACGTACCACGACTCTGGAACCGCTGAAGCTGAGAATCGCGCGGCCTCTCAGAATAAAGAGCGCTCCCCGAAGGGAGCGCTCTCCTGTCTTGAAGCTTGCAGTTGAGGCCGATAGTTACGGCAGGTAGTAGCGGAGCGAGGTCCAGAACATGTTGTCGATGCCCTTGGCCCCGATGCCGCCCGCGCCCGACCAGCCTTCGCGCACAGCGTATCCGTACTGGAAGCCCTGGCGGAAGCGGCCGCGGTCGCCCTTGTAAATGTCGTACCACCAGCCACCGGTTGCTTCCTGGACGTCGCGGTTTTGCGCGCCGCAGGAGCCGCCGGGCAGGAAGTCCGTCGAGCCGCCGGTGTTGTAGCCGGGGTTGGTAATCGTATTGCACCCTGAGTTTGAAAGCAGGCGTGAGCCGTAACCCACTGCGGCTTGCGAAGGCGCAGCCCAGGTGCCGCCCCAGGATCCGCCGGCCGCCAGCAACGCTGCCGATGGTTTCTTGGTGCACTGCGATCCGGAGGTGAAGCCTGTCGGGCAGAAGACCGCCGTAGGCGAGCCGAGTGTCGTCGACCCGACATTCGCGTAGTCTTCGCGGCCCGCATAGTCGCCGCCGTAGTTCAGGTAAAGAACCAGGCGCGGCGTGGGGGTGGCTTCAAGGGTGAACAGTGCTGAGCCGTTGTGGATGGGTGAGAGACCGCCCCAGGAATTGGCCGTTACGTCAGAGAGTGTCGAGTCGCCGTAGCGGCCCACGCCGGCGCCCCACAGGCCTTTGAAGCCGAAGGTCACCTTGTTGGCTACGATGGGCACGCGCAGGCTGCCGCCGACGCCGCCCAGCACGATGCTGTCGTAAAGCGAGCCCGCGGTGGTTGGCTTGGGATCGACGGCCTTGCCTGTTTCGATATCCGTCTGGCCTCCGTACTTCAGGATGTCGGTGGTCACGCCGGGATAGACCGTCTCGTGCGCGAAGCGGCCGATGCCGATGATTTCGTAGTGGCCCCAGCCGGGATCCAAAGCGATCTTCGCGATGACGTCGGGCGCCTGGTTGAACGAGATGTTGGCGATGTTGCTGGCTGCCGTGATGGTGTTGTAAACCGGCAGGTAGGTCGTGGTGCCCGGCTCGTTGGTGTAATTCTGCACGTACGTGGTGGCAGTGACGCCGCTGACAGCAGCGTTGTAGTTGCCGCCATTGGTTCCGGCCGCACCAAGCACAGCGTAAGGCGTGCTGCCGGCGATCGATGCCGTGTAGAGGAGTTGCGGGTTCTCAACCGCGACGCCGAAGGCTGCGTGCTTGGTGGTGTAGGTGGCGCGGAAGCCGTACTGGCGTTCCCAGACGAAGCCTGTAACGTAGTTCGGGTCAATGGTCTGCGGCGTCATGATGTCGCCGGAGAGGTTCGAGATGCCCACCTTGTCTTCAGTCGCCAGTGACCAGAGCTGGCCGCCGGTGAAGGCCCAGCCGTTGTTGAGGATCGCCGATCCCCAAATAACGCGCTGGCGCATGACGTAGCTGTTCGACTGGTTGTTGTTCGAGCTGATGCCGGTACCCAGCCAGTCAGCCTCATAGTAGCCTCTCAGGGTGCCCCAGTTCGTCTTGCCTTCGGCCATCATGCTCACGCGCGACTGCCGGGCGCTGCCATAGAACTCGCTGAGTGAGTAAAGGTCCGAGCTCTCGTAAGGAATCGAAGTAAAGGCCGTCGGGATGTCGCCGCCGGTGGCTTTGGATCGCCAAACTGTTTCAGCCGCCGTGAAGCCGCCCGGCGTGATCGCCACTCCCTTGTAGTGCAGTGAAGAGGGGCTGTCGATAGCCTTCTTCAAGCTGACTGCTGTATCGGAGATCGTCGACGCCAGCGAGGCCTGGTTCGTGGTGATGTCCTTCACTGAGCCCTGCAGCGTGCTCACCGCTGTGCTGTTCTCGCTGACCGCGGCCTGCTGGGCATCGGCTGCCTGCTGAGCCTTGGCCGCCGCAGCCTGCGCGTCAGCCGCCTGCTGCTGTGCCTGCCGCAACTGCTCGTCCTTGGCTGATAGGTCGCTCTTCAGCTGGTTGATCTGGCCCTGAAGCTCGTTGCGCAGCGCGTTGATCTGATCTTCCACCGAAGGCGGAGGAGGGGTTTTTTCCTTCTTGGTTGCATGATGCTTCTTTGCCGCCGCATCATCGCCATCGCCGGCGGCGTACGCTGAGGAAACAACTAGACTGGCAGCGCAGATTGCCGCCGCAGCCGTGCATAGTTTGAAGTTCATCGGGCCTCTCTTTTTTTGTTTTTGCGGTCGGTTCGTTCTTGAAGCACACTCATACGACTGAATGCATCAGCGTTCCGCATCCAGGCAGCTTGGGCATTCGCAATTCTGGACTTTCCCCATCGATATGCGGAATTACAAGTCGAACGCCAAGAAGCAGCTATGCGGGGACATAGCTTTTCTTGCCGCTTCCACGTTTAAGGCTCGCAGAGTTTTATGAATATTTGACGAATTCACCTATTTTTAACAAAGAGGCGTGGCCCAAATCCCTTGAGTGACGGGGATAATTCCCGCATTTGTAGCAAAGATCCTTGATTTGTTTTCACCTGCCGGCCGAGACTCCGGCGACGACGGCTTCAGGACGGCCGGTGTTGTGGAACACGGTGGCGCAGTACCGCGTGGCCAGGCTGTTTTGGCCCGAGGTGGAGAGCAATACCACGTTCTACTAGGGTGGAACGAATGACGGAAAGACCCAGGAGTTCGTCACGCCCGGAATGGTCATCGGCAAGTGCGCATTCCACCCAGCCGATCCCAAAGCGCGGCCTGGGGTTGTGCTTGGCGCAGGCATGCAGATCGCGACCGGCAAACTCCACACCTGCAACCACAACCTCGGAATGACGGCGCGGCTGATTTTTTGAACTCCTGCTCCACCTCGCCGTCGAATACATGAAAGCTGAATAGCGTCCCATGCTTGCGAATCCCAGCCTCGCGTTGTCGCCCTTTTTTGACGAATGCCGGTCAAATTCTCGCCCAAAACGCAGTGTGTGAAGGAGGGCGTTTTTCGATTCAATACTCTAGTATATTGGTAGAGAATGTAGGTAATATAGGAAATGTAGGGGATATTGATATGACTTCTTGTCTGCCCACCAGGTCGATAAAGTTCCGTCGCCCATGCGGCCATGGGGCTTAAGGTCCCAGCCCGTCCAACTTCCAGAATTCAAAGGAGAATCCAAAGTGCAAAAAGCTCTTTACGCTGTTATGCCTGCTGCTCTGCGCCGGTTGCCGCTATCGATCTCTGCTGTGCTCTTTCTGTTTGCTATGGCGTCCGGCCTGCCCCTGGCCGCGCAGGACGACATCACCACGCAAAACGCGACGTCCGGATCCAATGGCGCGTTCATCACCGGTCCGGCCTCAAACCCGTTGAGCTTCCTGAACGGCGCGGCCTGGCGTACCACCGGCAACCCGGCGCCTTACGACTTTCATGACTTTGCCCCGATGACCTACCTCGACTCAACGCTGCCCAATTGGATCCATTTGTCGGCAGAGGAGCGTTTCCGGTACGAGGCTTACGACAACAATAACTTCAAAGCGAATGTCGATGATTCCTACCTGTTGAACCGCTTCCGGTTCCAGGTGGATCTGCATGTCAACAGCTGGCTGCGGGTTACGGCGCAGGTGCAGGACGCTCGTGCGGGCTACCAGAAGCCGCCGCTCGCGCCGCCGAACACGGTTCGCTGGGATCTGAAGCTGGCTTACGTCGAGGTCGGCGCGCCCGACCAGCACTGGTTCAGCCTGCGCGTGGGCCGGCAGCTCATCAACTACAACAACACCATCATCGCTGACTCCCAGTGGCGCAACCAGGGCCGTTCCTACGATGCAGCCGTGCTGAACCTGAATGCCAAGCGCGAGCACCTGGGCATCTTCGCCGCTTCGGCTGTGGTTCCGCAGGCTAATGGCGTGAGCCCACATAAGGAAGGCAACAACATCTACGGAGCCTACGGCCGGATCGATGACCTGGTGGTGCCGCACTCGAACCTTGAGCCGTTCTTCCTGTGGCGCGTGCAGCCGGCAGAGGTCGTTGAGCCGGCCGCCGCCAAGACCACCGGCAAGGAAAACGAGAAGGTTGTTGGTGTGCGCTTCAAGGCGCAAGCCCACACGGCGTTCGATTACGGGGGCGAGCTGATTTACGAATGCGGCAAGGTGGGACCGCAAAACATCGATGCCTGGGCGACCCAGGAAGGCGCGGCCTACCAGTTCCTCGATGTAGCGGCCAGGCCGCGCGTCTTTGCCCAGTTCGACTACGCCTCGGGTAACGGCAATCCGAAACAGAACAGTACGCACACCACCTTCGACACCATCTATCCGACAGCTCACGACCGCTTTGGCATCACCGACCTGTTCGGCTGGCAGAACATTGAGACGGTGCGCGCGGGAGCCACCGTTGAGCCTCACCGGCGGCTCACCTTGACGGCGCAGGGGCTGGACTTTTGGGCGGCTTCTAAGCTCGACTCTGTCTACAACACCTCAGGCAGTTCGATCGTGTACAACAAGACCGCTCACGGCCGCCATGTGGGTGCGGAAATCGATGGCTACTCCTGGTATGAGCTGAATCGGCATTTCAACCTGGGCGGCGGCGTCGGCTACTTCGGCGGCGGCCGGTTCCTGACGAATGTTGCAACCAGCCACTCTTACACGACCTACTATTTTGCGTTGAACTTCAAAGACAACGGAAAGAAGTAGCCGACGCGGATCAAGTCCTTGCCTCGGCCGCACGCTTCTGCATAAGAACTTCAGACTCAGGACGCCAGGAGGGGTTTGCATCCACTGGCGGCGCCCCGCGTGTACGGGAATGGCATCCGCCTGCTACCGGCGCGCGTGTTGCTGCTCGCCCGCGCTCAGCAGGTTGGCCATCAGCCGGTAACTGCCCGGCACCAGCTCCGTAAGCTGCCGGTACAACGCGTAGGCAACATAGATAAATGTGCCCTTGCCGGGATGCGCCACCAGCAGGCCCCCGCGCTGGGGGTCCTGGCCGGCGTCGGCCGTTTCAGTGAGTGCTGTGTAGCCCGGATCCCAATGATCGAGGAACCCGTGGCCCCGCTCCTCCACCCAGCCGTCGAAATCGGCTGCGGTGATCTTGTTGGGCCGGTTCAGCAGCGGGTTTTCGGCCTCCAGCAGTCTTACCGGCGCCTGCTCGTCCACAACGCGCTCCGGCATCCGGCCCATCTCAACCGGCAGCGGGGCAGGGAAGGTGCTGCTCTGGTACTGGACGATCAGCGTTCCGCCCCCCTTCACAAACTCGTCGAGCCTGGCCTGCGCGGCGGCCAGCGCCTTGCGGTTTGAGTAGGCGCGGATTCCGACGACAATTACATTCCACGCCGTGAGGTCGCCCGATTCGAGCTCCGCATCTGTGAGCAGATGCGGTTCAACGCCCAGCTCCCTCATCGCCTCGGGAACCATGTCGCCAGTGCCCATCACATAGCCCACGCGCAGCCCGGCGGCGAGCTTTACATCCACCTTGCGCGCAGCCAGCGTGGCCGTCTTGTACTGGTTATAAGGCCGCAGGCCCTGGTATCCGATCGTCTTCCAGCCGGTCGTGTAAGTCTTGCCGCCCGACTGCGCAACAGCCTGAATCGAGTACGCTCCCGCGCCAACATTCGGGGCTCTGACTTCGAACTTGAGCGGTTCGCTGCTGCCCGCGCCTTTCAAATGAAATTCAATCTGCGCCGGCTCGGCCTTCCAGCCTTCGGGCAGCTTCAAATCAACCGTGCCGTCGGCCGCAGCCTCGGCATGCACTGTGACCACGACCGGCAGAGGCGAACCGTCGAGCGGCAGGATGCGCGATTCGGGCTCGACGCTCACGCCGATCGCCGGAGTCACCACCAGCGGTTCGTAAATCCCGCCCGGCCCCGCTACGCGCTGCAGAGTCTGCACCACGCCGCCAATGCGGATAGGTACGCCGTCGAAGCTGAACTCCGCCCACGCCTCCAGCGGCCAGGGCGCGAACGAGTCGAGCCGCAGCGCCGGATCGGCGATATCGTAATAGGGCTGTTCGATTGTGGGCCGCGTGAAATAAGGCGCGGTGGGCTGCGCATCGTCAGAAGCGGTCACCGTGAAGGTTCGATCGTCGGTCGGCGCCGTGCTCGCTGCTTGATCAATAGCTCCTCCCGAGTTGCTTCCCGCCCAGCGGCTGCCATCGCGGCTCTCCAGCCACACTCGCAGCAGCCGCGTCTGGCCCACTGACTGCGCCGTGTGCACGCGCACCTGGAATTGCTCGCCCGGAGTCACGCTGCGGGGCGTTTCATCGGCGCTGGAGCCGCGGCCGGGACCGCCTCCGCCGCCCGGGTGCGCAACAAATGCGATCAGATCGAGCCCGAGCAGATCCTTGAATGCGGTCTGGAACTCTTCGATCTTCTCGCCCAGCTCGAACTCGAGGCTTGCCTTGGCCTGGTCGTCGAGATTGCTCTGCTTCACGCGCGCGTAGAGGTCGAGCGTCTCGCGATAAATCGGCACAAGTTTCTTCGCGCCTTCAATTCCACTCAGGTTGCGGCTGTCGCTGGCGTACGCGCTGATGCCGGTATCGATTTGCCTGAAGCCGTCGCTGAGCCACTCGGGAGCCGGGTCCGGAACGAGGTGCGAGAGGCCGGAGATGCTGGTGTCGATCCGCACCTTGGGGTTGTCGAAGAGACTTTCGGAGTCAGTCTTGCCGCTTGCTCCGGATTTGACTTCGGGTGCCGCGCCCCACAGGTGATACTCCGACGTTGCCGGCCCGCTCAGCTCGGGATTCGCCCCGCCATACTGCGACTTCTGCTCACCCCAGCCCTCGCGCGCAATCTGCACATAGGTGCGGCCAAGCACCGGATCCCATGCGCCCACCGGCATAGTCGCGTCCGTGCCCAGCGCGCCCTCGGTCCACGAGCCGGTCACGTAGTTGTGGAACCTGGCCGGAGCCCACTTGCCCGTGGCGTAGTCAAAGATGCCTTTATCGGTGATGGGCGCAAACGGCATGCGCGAGTACGCCGCAAACGGCTGCCACGGCTCGATGCCATTCTTCAACTGGTCGGGGAAGACCTTCGGATCGCCGGCCTCCTTGAACGCCTCCTGCGCGATCTCGCCGGAGACCTGGTGGTGGCCGTGGCCATCGCTCACGCCGCCCACAAACGTGCTGACGATGATCTGCGGGCGCACGCGCCGCACCGCCAGCACCGCGTCATAGAGAACGCGTTCGTGACCCCACCTCGCAAACGATTCTTCCTGCGTCTTCGAGAAACCGAAGTCGGCCTCGGTGCCCCACAGTTGCGATGCGCCGTAATATTCATCGGCCTTCAGCAGTTCATTAGTGCGGATGAGGCCCAGCGCATCGTACTCTTCGGCGCTCATCGCGTTCTGCCCACCTTCGCCGCGCGTCAGTGTCATCAGCGTCACGCGCGCGCCCAGCCCGCGTGAAAGGTAGGTCATCAGCGCGCCGTCTTCATCGTCGGGATGCGCCACGATCACCAGCACGCTGGCCGTGGTGCCCAGCCGCTTGATGGTCCGCTCAAGATCGGCGTAGCCGCGGTCTTCGGCAATCGGCAATGCCACCGGCGACGGCTCGGCAAGCGGCAACAGTTCGAGCTCGCTTTGCGCCTTCACTTCGGGATTCTGCGCGCGCAGCGGAGTCACGGCTGTCGCGGCCAGCAGCAGGCTCGCGGTAGCCGCACACATAAGAGGAGAACGGGGTGTCCAATTGGGGAACATGCTCACAAGCCAGTGTACAATCCGGTGAGCGCATAAATGCCCGCGATGCTGTCTTGATTCGCCGATGGTTTGAAAGCGCGCGACTGCACAGGCCGTTGAAAAGGGTTCGCCGGAGAGGGGCTTTGTAAAAGGGCACGAGTTTACTCGTGCCGCAAGCTTCCCTTAAAGAACTCGCGGCTTTAGCCCCTTAGGGAAGGCTTCAGCGAATTGGGACACCACAGATGCCAGCCAACGCGTCTCACTCCGTGAACAGCACTACCCTCGAGCGCCGCATCGGCCTGCGCTCCGCCGTGCTCTTCAACATGCTCGAGATGATCGGTGTGGGCCCGTTCATCACGCTGCCGCTGGTGATTGCCGCAACCGGCTACCGGCTCTCAGTCTGGGCGTGGGTGGTGGGCGCGGTCATCGCGGTGGCCGACGGACTGGTATGGGCCGAACTGGGCGCCGCACTACCGCGCGCCGGCGGTTCGTATGCTTTTTTGCGCGAGATCTACGGACCCCAGGGCGCGGGCAACTGGCTCAGCTTTCTTTTTGTCTGGCAGCTCTCGTTCACCGCGCCGCTTTCCATTGCATCGGGGTGCATCGGCCTCTCCGGCTTCCTCGCGGTGTTCTGGCCGGGGCTTGAATCGGCGCCCATCGCCGCGCTGCCCGCGCTCCACTACTCCAATTTCGCCGCGGCCGCAGCCTGCCTGCTGGTCACGGCTCTGCTCTACCGCAACCTTAGCTCCATTACGCGCCTCGCCTGGGTCCTGTTTGTTGGAGTCATCGCGGCGCTTACCGGCGTCATCGTCTCAGGATTCGTGCACGCGGCTCAAACCGGCGGATGGCACATGCCGGCCGCACCCACTGCCGCTCTGCTGGCGCCGACATTCAGCCGCCTCGCGCAGGGAACGCTGCTGGCCACTTACTGTTACTGGGGCTACTACAACATCACCTTCCTGGGCAGCGAGGTGCGCCGGCCTGAGCGCACCATTCCGCGCGCCATTCTGCTCTCAGTGTTTATTGTGGCCGCGTTTTATGTGTTGATGGATCTGGCCGCGCTGCCATCACTGCGCAACGCCGCTTCCCACGCTGCCGAATCCGCCGCGTTGCGCGTGCAGCTTGTGGCCGATATTGCGAGCTCCGCCTTTGGCCGGTGGGCCGGCTACACCATTGCCGCGTTGATTGTGTGGACCGCCTTTGCCTCGGTCTTCTCGCTGCTGCTGGGCTACTCGCGCGTGCCCTACGCCGCCGCGCGCGACGGCAACTACTTCCGCTTTCTTGCCGCGGTGCACCCAAAGCACGGCATTCCCCACCGCTCGCTCGTAGCCCTGGGGCTGGTGGCGTGCTGCTTCTGCTTCTTCTCGCTTGCGCAGGTCATCACCTGGCTCGTGATAACGCGGATTCTGTTGCAATTCATGCTGCAGCAGGTGGGCGTGATTGTTCTGCGCGTCCGCCAACCCGATCTGCCGCGACCCTTTCGCATCCCGCTCTATCCGCTGCCGCCGCTGGCCGCGATGGCCGGCTTTATCTTTATTGTGGTGACCCGCGCAACGGCGTGGAGCACGATTGCAGGCGCTGCAATCATCGGCACCAGCGGCACAATCATCTATCTCATCCGCGCGCGCATGCTCGGCGAGTGGCCCTTCGCGGTATAAATACCGCTGTCATCCTGAGCGACCCGAACGAAGAGAGGGGAGTCGAAGGATCTGCCCTAAAGATTCGGCTAAGTCCTTTAAATCCGACCCAACAAGGACCGCCGAATCTTTATGGCCTTGGGTGGCGCAAAGCGCCATGTATGACTGCAGTTGTTCTTCAAAGAACTCCGAGTCCGCCACCTCGATCGCGCCTTCCGCTTTTACCGCCTCGAACCCATCCTTCCGGCGACCTATTCAGCCCACATTTCCTGCAACTCCCACCCCGGCACGAAGAACTGAACCCCGAACCCTGACCACGAATCACGACCCACGAATCACGAATCACGACCCACGATTCACGACCCACGAATCACGACCCACGACCCACGAATCACGAACCCCGATCCCTGACCCCTGACCCCTGTTTTCTGTAACGCCCACCCCCGCACTGGTATCTAATGGATGCAGCCGGAACTCCCTGGCTCGAGGTCGCTCTATGCTCATCGGTAAATTGCCCGACATTCCCTCGTCTGAGATCACACCGCTCAAGGCCTACCGCGAGTATCTGAACCGCCGCCGCTTCTTGAAGAAGGCAGCCGCGGCGGGCGTCGGGGCCCTTGCCGCCGAACGCATTGGCAACCTGATTGTGCCGGATGCCGCGCACGCCGACAGCAAGCTGCAAACCGTGCCCGGCACGCTCACCACCACCGGCGAGCAGCTCACCAGCCTCGAAGACATCACCCACTACAACAACTTCTACGAGTTCGGCGTCGAAAAGACTGACCCCGCGCGAAACGCCGGCAGCCTGCCCACGCGCCCGTGGAGCGTGAAGATTGAAGGCAAGGTCGCCAAGCCGCAGACGTTCGACATAGACCAGCTCCTCAAGCTGCGCCCGCTTGAAGACCGCGTCTACCGCCATCGCTGCGTCGAGGCCTGGAGCATGGTGATTCCCTGGGTGGGCTACTCACTCTCCGAGCTCATCAAGCTTTGCGACCCTCAACCCTCGGCCAGGTTCGTGCAGTTTGTCTCGTACTTCAACTCAGGCGTTGAGAAGTGGGCCGGCGGGTCGCAGATCTACTGGCCCTATGTCGAGGGCCTGCGCATGGATGAAGCCATGAACCCGCTCACGCTGCTCACCTTCGGACTCTACGGCCAGGTGCTGCCCAACCAGGATGGCGCGCCGGTGCGCATCGTGGTGCCGTGGAAATACGGCTTCAAGTCGGCCAAGTCGATTGTGAAGATTCGCTTTGTTGACAAGATGCCCGATACCACCTGGAACGCGATGGCGCCCAGCGAGTACGGTTTCTACTCCAACGTGAACCCCAACGTCGACCATCCCCGCTGGAGCCAGAAGACCGAGCGGCGCATCGGCCTGCCCTTCTACCAGCAGCGCCGCACCACGCTCATGTTCAACGGCTATTCTGACCAGGTCGCATCCATGTACAACGGCATGGACCTGAAGAGAAATTTTTGAAAGCGGAGTTAGCGGAGTTAGTAAGTCCGAGATAAGTTAGCTTGGCTCCTTATTTCCGCGGTTTTCTGGATCCGCCGGGTACCCCGCCATCGCCACGTCTTTGTTCTTGTGGCTAGGGTGAGGAACCAACACCGCTAACACTGTTGGGTGCCCCAGGTCTCGCTGTTGAGATCTGGGAATCCACTCACACTCACACACTCACACACTCACTCACACACTCACTCACACACTCACTCACACTCACACTCACACACTCACTCACTCACACTCACACAGTCCTAACTCCGCTGACTCGCTACCTATGTCCCGATCGATCATCATCCTGCTCAAGACGCTCACCTGGATCGCCTGCCTCGCGCCTGCCGCGTGGCTCGTCTACGGCGCGGTCACCAACAATCTTGGCCCCGACCCCACCGCCAACCTCGCCTTTGCCACCGGCCTCGCCACGCTGCGGCTGCTGGCCATCTCACTGGCCATCTCGCCCATTCGCAAACTTGTTCCGCGACTCGGCTGGCTCATCCGCTTCCGGCGTCTCTTCGGCCTCTTTGCGTTCTTCTACGCCACGTTGCACATGCTCACATGGGTCGCGCTTTACAGCGGCTTCGACGTGCATGCCATGCTGATCGACGTTACCAGGCGCCGTTTCATCATGGTGGGCGCGGCCGCATACCTGCTGCTGCTGCCGCTCGCGCTCACGTCGACCAACTGGGCCATCCGCAAGCTCGGCGGCAAACGCTGGAACCGCCTGCACAAACTCGTCTATCTCGCGGCCATCTGCGGCGTCGTGCATTACTGGTGGCAGGTGAAACCCGGCGTGCTCACGCCTGTGGACATGACGATCCTGTTTGCGGTGCTGCTTCTGGCCCGGCCCGTAATCACCTTCGCGCAGCGTAGAAAACCGCATAGCGCGGCAGCCTGATCGCCGTCCCAATTACTGATTTGCTTGCTGCGGCGGAGGCGGTTCAACCAGCGTCACCAGCACGTCATCCAGATCGCCCTGCACGCTGAGCGGCGTCTCCTTGTCCATGTACTGGTGGACCTTTGGCGCTGCCTGCGCCTGAGCCCCCGAGTTCGCCGCGCCCCCCTCCGTGATCTGCCCCGCGCTCTGACCTGTTCCGTTCGAACCGCCGGCGCCCTGGCCCGGCGCATTCGCAGCCGCATCCTGTGCATTCGTCACCTGCAGAATGTAGTTGCCGGCAGGCACGTAGGCAAGGCTGAAGCTGCCGTCTTTCAGCATCGCGGTCTGGCGCGCTTCTACACGGTCATCGGCGTAGAGCAGGTGCACCGTCGCCTGCGACGGCGCGTGCGCGTCAGTGCCGGCGGTAATGTTGCCGGCCACGGTGAAAAGCCCATCGAGCGGAAGCACGATGTCGACGCCGATGTGCGTCTCGCCCGCGCTCACTTTCACGGTTTCAGCTTTGTCGATGCGGAAGCCGCCGCCGAAACAGAATTGCGGCGACGCGCCCTCGTCTTTCACCGGCAAGAGCGCGCAGACCCTGTATTCGCCTTCATCCAGATCAGGAATGCTGTAACGGCCGCGGCCGTCGCTCTTCTCGTCGAGCGGCCAGCCGCCATCTCCGTTTGAGCCGACCTTGATCCAGCGATCCTGCGCGGTCTTGCGCAGCACCGCAAAGCGAACTCCGATGGCGGGGCTTGAGTCGTCGTAACTCATCACGCCGTCAATCTCTGCGCCGCGATCAATCGAAACATTCACATCTGTGACGTGCTGCGCCGCGACGGTGAGCTTCACCATGTGGTCTTTCCACTGCTCAATCTCGTCGATGAGTTTCTCGCGCTCCGAGGCCTGCGAGCCAAGACGGTTGTCGTCGATGGCAAGCGTGGGGTCGATATATCCATCGAGCGTGGCAAAGGCGTAATACTCGCCCGGCGGTACTGCCTCGAGCCTGAATCTGCCATCCAGGCCGGTGGTCGCGGTTTCGTCCAGGTCGACGGAATCCTTGTCAGCACCAGCCCCGGCGGTCTTGGGGTCGTAAGCAGGCAGAAACATCACTGAGGCAAAGCGGGCCGGCTTGCCGGTGTCGGTGCACAACACGAGACCCGTCACCGTGCCCTTGGTGGGATCGGGCTTGCGGGGCGCGTTGTCCTCAGGGCACCCGCTCAACATGAGGCACGCCAACGCCGCCACGCAAAACCAGCACGGCCGTTTCACTCGCGCGTAGCCATCGCTACTCATCACTCAGGGAATTGTAGCGCTGTCTGCGCCACGGGGCGGTAGCTCTTGCGGTGCAGCGGCGTCGGCCCCAGGCGCTTCAACGCTTCAAGATGCTCGGCCGAGCAGTAGCCCTTGTGCCGGGCCAATCCGTAGCCGGGATACACCGCGTCAAGCTCAACAATCACGCGATCGCGATGCACCTTGGCCAGCACGCTTGCCGCGGCAATCGATAAGCTTGTCGCATCGCCCTGCACCACCGCCTGTTGCCGACACGGCCAGTCGATGGTGTCGAGACCGTCGATGAGCAGATAGTCTGGCGTCAGCGCCAGCTTCTCCACGGCCGTGCGCATGGCCAGCAGCGAGGCGCGGCGGATGTTGATGCGGTCGATGGTCTCCACATCCACCGCGGCCACCGCCCACGCAATCGCGATCGAGCGAATCTCGCAATCGAACTCGTTGCGCATCTTCTCGGTGAGCTTTTTTGAGTCGGTGAGGCCTTGCAGGCCGCAGCCCTTCGGAAGAATAACTGCCGCCGCCACCACCGGCCCGAACATCGGTCCCCGCCCTACCTCATCCAGGCCCGCGATGCGCCGCGCTCCGGCGCTCCACGCCGCGTTTTCAAGCTGCCATCCGCACATTTGAGGCCGCGCCATGCCTCGAGTATAGGAGCGCTAATAAATCCGCATCGGTGCAAAACGCGTACGGTCCGCAGCCTCGTTCGAGTCAGCGGACCGCACGTTCACCCGGCCGCCTCCTATCCGGCATTCTCCGTGGGGTGCAGAACGCGATAGCTCGCCCCGCCATTCGCCCACACCAGCAGCAGAATGTCCTTGCCCGCCGGAACCGCGTGAATCGCGCTCACGCAGCTCTCCGGGCCGTCCACCGGTTTGCGGTTCACTTCAAGGATCACGTCTCCCGGCGCAAGTCCCGCATCGTCGGCCGCGCTCCCCGGGCGCACATTCTCAATTGCCGCACCCTTCACGCGGTCGGGGATGTTGAACTGCTGCCGCACGTCGGGGGTCAGCTCATTGAGCGCTATCCCCAGCTTGCCGCCCTGCGAGCCGCCCGAGCCGGCGTTCGTAGCCTCTTCCACGCCCTTGGCATGGAACTCGCCCACCGTAATGTGGATGGTCTGCTGCTTGCCTTCGCGCAGAATGCCCAGGTCGATCTGCGTGCCCGGCGTCATCTCGCTTACCGCAACCTGCAGAGCGCTGGCGTTGGGAATGGTCTTGCCGTTAAGCGAGCGGATCACGTCGCCGCTCTTCAGGCCCGCGTGATCGGCCGGCGAATCGGGCGTGACCTCGCTGACGATTGCGCCCGACGCATCAGGCAAATTGAAGAAGCTGGCGTTGTCGGGCGTTACCGCGTTCATGCTGATGCCCAGGTAGCCGTGGCGCACCGCGCCCGATTTGATGATCTGGTCGGTCGAAGCCTTTACCAGTTGCGCCGGAATGGCGAACCCCGCGCCGGCAAATGAGCCGCTGTTCGAGATGATGAAGGTGTCGATGCCGATCAGTTCGCCATGCGCGTCAACCAGCGGGCCGCCGGAGTTGCCGGGATTGATGGCCGCATCGGTCTGGATGTAATCGCCCGGCTTGCGCGCATCGTTCGAGTACGGATTAGGCCGGTCGAGTCCGCTGATGATGCCCCGCGTGACCGTGAACGGGAAGTTGCCGAAGGGATTGCCGAAGGCCAGCACCGTTTGTCCGGGGCGCAGCTTGCTCGAGTCGCCAAACGCAATGCTGGGCAGGTTGTGCTCGTCGATCTTGATCACGGCCAGGTCGTTCAGGTGGTCAGTGCCGATGAGCTTGGCCGTAAAGACACGCCGGTCGTCGAGGGTGACGCGAATCTGCGATGCATGATCAACCACGTGCTCGTTGGTCACAATGTAGCCGTCGGGCGAGATGATGACGCCGCTGCCGATGCCGTGCTCAATCTGCGGTTGTGGCTTCATGCCCTGCCCGTTGGGGCCAAAGAAGAAGAACTGGCGAAGCCCGGGCGGAAGATCCTGCGGATTGATGCCGCCGAAACCTGGGCCGCCGTGCTGGCCGCCGCCCATTCCTCCATCTTGCCCCTCGCCGTCGTCTGAGGCCATGTCGCCCCCCACGCGCGATGTCACCGCCACGTTCACCACTGCGGGCGTCACGCGCGCCGCCACGGCTTCCACCGCGTTGTCGAGCGCGACCAGCGGTTCAACGCTCGAATTATCGAGCGGCCCTGACGGTGCGGCGTGAGCAGTCGAGTGGCTCGTCACAAATACAAAGCTCAGCACCAGCGTGGCGACGATGCCGGCGGGGATCGCCAGCCTCTTTGCAGTTGCTACTAATTGTTTAGTTGATGCGTTCATGCGTTTCTCTCCTGGTTTTTTGAGGTTCAAGGTTTTTAAAGTTGGATCACAAACCAGCCGTTGCCCAGCGGAAGTGCCCTGGGCTGGCTGGTCAAGGAACTTGCGTCGGGCTGTTTTTGGCCATCAGGTCCGGCCTGATAGATGCGGAAGATGAGGCGCGTGATGGTGATCCGTCCGGCGCTGGCATGGCCGGGCTGCGCGTTCGCGGCAACATCCGGGCCGAAGTCCGAGACCACCCTGTCCCCAAGCACATTCCCCGTAGCCTGTACCTGCTCAAACGCAGTCAGCACAATCAGCTCCTGCGGCACAGCCGTCTCAATCTTCGCAGTATTCGCAACCGCATCCGGCCTCGCGGTCATTGCCGGCGCGCTCACCACCGTCTGCCCGTGGCTCGCCGTCTGCACGAGTTTCGACTCGCTCGCGTGCGGGCCGACCTTCAACGCCGTCGCCCGGTAGCTTGTGGCGTTGCCTCTGGCCGTCCCGGGCGCGATCACCATTGCATTGATCGCGCGGAAACGCGAGTCCGCCGGCGCAATCACCTTGTCGCCGCGCAACTCCTCTGGAACCATCTTCGCCGTCTCGGCCGTCATCCGCGGCTCCGAAGGCACAAACGCTACCAGTTGCGGGCAGCGCTCCAGCATCACCGCGCCAACCGCCAGCGCGCAGCCCACGGCGCCAACCAGCGCCCGGCTCGCCAGCGGATCGATCGGGCTCCGCCGCGCCAGGATGCTGTGTACGCGGCGCGCCAGCTCAGGCCGCCGCTCAAATGCTCCGAGAGACAATGCCTCGGCGCGGCGCTCCATATGCCGCTCGGCCAGTCCCGCCAGGCAGGCCGCGTAGGCCCGCGGAGCCTGCGTCCGCCGCACCACGCCCTCATCGCACGCCATCTCGCGCTCGCGACATAAGCTCCGCTCAATGAATGCGAGCGCGGGGTTGAGCGGAAAAACTACCAGGCACAGCTTCTGCAGAAGATTGGTCCAGTCGTCGCGTCGCCGCAGGTGCTCAGCCTCGTGCAGCACCACCTGCTCCAGCTCCCGGCGCGAGAGCCGTTCCAGCAGCCACTCGGGAATTAGGATTCGCGGCGCAAAAAATCCAATCACGCTGGGCCGGTCGAGCTCCCGAGTGGTGCAAAGCTCGAAACGCGTTTGCAGCGCACCGTTTCCACTGCACTCGTCCAAAGAGTGGAAGGCACGGAGTGCCGTTGCCGACTTCCACAGCCGGCGCAGCCGCACCGTATGAATTCCCAGGTCAATCGCCCGCGCCAGCGCCGCCAGCACCCACAGCGCCGCAATCGCCAGGCTCCAGCGGTCGCTCAGTTGCAGCCACGGATGCGCCAGCCACGCGTGCATTGCAGTTGAGGGAAGGGAAGCCGCTCTAAATCCGATATTCGATCCCGCGTTCCACGCAACCAGGTGCGAAAGCGCCGGCACAAACGGCAGCGCCACCAGAACCGCAAATCCCGCCGCCCACGCCGCAAAACGGTGTGCCGCCGCAACCCGCGGAGCAAGCCGCAGGCACAGCGCCAGCCCCGCTGCAACCACCGCGCCCTGCCACAGCGCAGTCACAGCCACCGGCGCGGCTACACGCGCAAAATTCTGGAACGCATCGGCAAACGCGGCCCATGCCGCGGCGCCAGTCGAGGTCCCGAACCCGGCGCTCGCAAACAGCGCCGTCAGAAAGGAAGCCATGGGCAAAGTCAGCATCATTTACGCTTTGCCTCCACCTGTTTCAATCTGCCCAACTTGCCCGGCGCGTCCGGCGTCTTGCTCCGCCTCATCGGGAGCCGCGCTCTCAATCGCCGCCTTCAGCCGCTCCAGCTCGGCGGGTGTAATCTCCTCGTCGCCCAGCAGCGAGAGCAGCAGCCGCTCCCGCGAGTCGCCGAAGAACCGGCTCAGCACGTGCTTCACCTCGCTCCGGCTCGCCTCGTCCTCGGCTACGCAGGGCCGGTATACAAAGGCGCGGCCCTCCTGCCGGTGGTCCACGTAGCCCTTTTGTTCCAGGATTCTTATGGTCGTCAGCACCGAGTTGTAGGCCAGCGGCTCGCCCTCGGGCAAACCCGCCACCAGGTCGGTCACTGCCGACTCGCCGCGCCGCCACAGAATCTTCATCAGTCTCAGCTCGGCTTCAGTCAACGTGCTGCTTTTGCGTGGAGGCATTTTTCTCTCGTTGTCCCGACCCACTGGGCGTTTTGAAGGGTACCGGCTTCGGCTTGAAGGGTACGGGCTTCAGCTTGAAGGGTACGGGCTTCAGCCCGTACATCAACCAACCAAAATGTCTACGGGCTTTAGCCCTGACTGCCGATTATTCTCGCAAAAAGTCCGGGGCTTTAGCCCCTGAGGGAACGCCCTTCCATATTGCCCTGCTACTGCTTCCCGGGCCCGGCCCAATGGGCCTTCCCCCGTACAATCCCATAGACGCACCAACTAAAGTATTAGTTAGCTGAAAATCGCCAATTTTTCAAGAGGCCTGAGTGAATCTACCTCCCGAATCCGGAAATTATTGTAAATAAATGCGCTAGCGTGGCACCGAGTCTCACGTTGGCGCGAAGCCCGAACCGGCTTTTTCAATCCTCCCACCTACACCCCGTACCCCATCCATTTCACGGCTTCTTCGTGAAATGGGTGGGAGACCACGAACCTCATCCCGCCAAAACCACAGCTTCATCGTGAAATGGGCGGGACACCCCGATCTTCGTCCTGCGCCGCGCCGCAGTCGCAGAGAACGTTAGCTCCGTGCCTCGGCGTGGGGGATGCTGGCCCCCATTTTTCCGCCAGCCACGTAGGGGCGGCTCAAGCACCCTGACCCCTGACCCCTGACCCCTGACACCTATGCCGTTCTGCTATTCTTTTTCCTTACTACTGGAGAGCACGACAAAATGGCAAAAAGCGTTAACAAAGTCATCCTTTTGGGCAATGTGGGCAAGGACCCCGAGATTCGTTCCACCGGTGGCGGCACCATGGTGGCAACCTTTTCAATCGCCACCAGCGAGCGCTCCAAGGACCCGCAGGGAAATTGGGTCGATCGCACCGAGTGGCACAACATCGTGGCTTACGGCCGTCTGGCCGAGATCATCCGCGACTACGTGAAGAAGGGCTCCAAGCTCTTCGTCGAGGGGCGGCTGCAGACCCGCAACTGGGACGACAAGGAACACGCCGGCCGCAAGGTCTACCGCACCGAGATCATCGTCAACGACCTCTCGCTGCTCTCGGGCCGCGAGGAGGGTTCAGGCCCCTACAACCGTCCCAGCCAGGGCGGCGCATCGTCGTACGATCAGCGCCCGCCCGCCGGCGCCGACGACCTTTCCCAGCAGGCCGAGATCTCCGACGAGGATATTCCGTTCTAGATTTCGATCTTCACCGGCCAGGTCTTCCAGATATCGGCGCTGTAATCGCGGATGGCGCGGTCTGAAGAAAACTTGCCGATGCGCGCCACATTCAGGATTGACATGCGCGTCCAGTGGTCGTGGTCGCGGTAAGCCGCGTCCACCCGGTCCTGGCAATCCACATACGACTGGTAATCGGCGAAGAGCATGTATTCGTCGTGCGCCAGCAGCGAGCTGACCAGGGGCTCGAAGAGCGCGCGGTCTCCGTGCGAGAACTCGCCGTTAGCCAGCGAGTCGATAATCTCGCGCAGCTTCGCGTTCGCCTCGTAATATTGGTGCGGGTTGTAGCCGGCGGTCCTCTTCTCTTCCACTTGCTGCGCGTTCAGGCCGAAGAGGAAGAAGTTGTCGGCGCCCACCTCTTCCCGTATCTCGATATTTGCGCCGTCGAGCGTGCCGATGGTGAGCGCGCCGTTCATGGCGAACTTCATGTTGCCGGTGCCCGAGGCCTCCTTGCCGGCCAGCGATATCTGCTCCGAAAGATCGGCCGCCGGATAAACCCGGTGTCCCAGCTTCACGTTGTAATTGGGCAGAAAGACGATCTTCAACCGGTCGCGCACCAGCGGGTCGCCGTGTATCACCGCCGCCACCGAATGGATGAGCTTGATGATGAGCTTCGCCATGCGGTAGCCCGGCGCCGCCTTGCCGCCGAAGATGAAGGTGCGCGGCTGCATGCCGATATCGGGATTGTGCTGGATGCGCTTGTAGAGCGTAAGGATGTGCAGCACCTTCAGGTGCTGCCGCTTGTACTCGTGCATGCGCTTCACCATCACGTCGAACATCGACGCGGGATCGGTGGTGATTCCCAGCGTGCGGTGAATGTAATCGGCCAGCCGCTGCTTGTTGTACTGCTTGATGGCGCGCCACTCGTTGGTCAGCTCCTCGTCGCCCATCATGGATTCAAGCTTGCGCAGCTTCTCCAGGTCGTGAACCCATCCGCTGCCCAGCCGCGAGGTGAGCAGGGTGGCCAGCCGGGGATTGCTCAGCACCATCCACCGTCGCGGAGTCACGCCGTTGGTCATGTTTTTGAATTTTTCCGGCGTCAACTCCCAGAAATCTCTCAGCACCTCGGTCTTCAGCAGTTCTGAATGCAGCTCGGCCACTCCGTTGACGGCATGGCTTCCCAGCACCGCCAGATGCGCCATGCGCACGTAGCGCTGGCCACCCTCGTCGATCAATGAAAGCCGCCGCACGCGCTCCTCGTCTCCGGGAAACTTGGCGCGCACATTCTCGAGATGGCGGCGATTGAGCTCTTCAATGATCTCCAGATGCCGCGGCAGCAGCGAGCCGAACAGGCTGACCGGCCACTTTTCAAGGGCCTCAGGTAGAAGCGTGTGGTTGGTGTACGACAGCGTCCTGGTGGTCGCGTTCCACGCCGCATCCCACTCCAGTTGGTTTTCGTCCACCAGCAGGCGCATCAGCTCGGCCACGGCAACTGCGGGATGCGTGTCGTTCAACTGGATCGCAAAGTTGCGGTAGAGATCGGCGAGGGGCCGGTTCGACGCCTTCTGGATCTGCACGATGTGCTGCAGCGAGCAGGAGACAAAGAAAAACTGCTGTTCGAGCCGCAACTGCTTGCCCTGCAGCTCCTCGTCGTTGGGATAGAGGATTTTGGAGATGGTTTCAGACGAAACCTTGTCTGCCACTGCGCCGAAAAAGTCACCGGTGTTGAAGCTCTCAAACTTGAACGAATCCACGGCCTGCGCCGACCACAGGCGCATGGTGTTGGCGGTGTTGGTGCGGTAGCCCAGGATCGGCGTGTCGTTGGGTATGCCGCGGACCACTCTTTCCGGCACCCACCGTACCCTGAAATGTCCGTTGCTGTCGCCGTAGGACTCGGTATGCCCCCCGAACTTGACCTCGAAAGCGTCTTCGGGCCGCTCCAGTGCCCAGGGATTGCCCAGGCGCAGCCATTTATCCGTCGTCTCCACCTGCCAGCCGTCGCGAATCTCCTGGTCGAAGATACCGTACTCGTAGCGGATGCCGTAGCCGATGGCGGGAATGTCGAGCGTCGCCAGCGAATCCATGAAGCACGAGGCGAGGCGGCCCAGACCTCCATTACCCAGGCCCGGTTCAGCCTCTTGCTCGATCAGCGTCTCAAGATCCAGGCCCAGCTTGCGCATCGCTTCCTCGGTCTCTTCATAGATGCCGAGGTTGATGAGGTTGTTGGCCAGGTGCGGCCCGGTGAGGAACTCGGCCGAGAGGTAGCAGACCACGCGTACATCCTGGGCCCGGTAGTTGAGCACCGTCCTGATCCAGCGCTCCACCAGCCGGTCGCGCACCGTATGCGCCAGCGCCATGTAGAGATCGTTCATTGTGGCCCGTTCCCGCGAGCGGCCCTGCACAAAGAACAGGTTATCGAGAAAAGAGTGCGCGAGGGCCTCAACGGCGTTGGCGGTGCGCTGGTTTTTCGTCGATCCTCCAAAGTTCAGCTCGGGCAGGACGGGAGCGGTCATGGGTTCTCCTCGATTTGGGCGGGCGAAGACAAAGATCTCCGGGCGCCACAGAAGTTCATCGGCAGGCGCCGATCGTTCATCAAAAACGATACGTCCGCGCTGTGGCCCCTGGGAATAAATAATCCGTCAAAATCGGTTCAGAGCAGGTTGGCGGCTCTGACCACCGCCTCGGCTACTTCATCGGCGGTAAGGACGTCAGTCATTACTGTCACGTGCGCCTCGCGGTAGAGCGGCAGCCGGCGCGCGTAGCGGCTCTCAAGATTGGCGCGGTCGGCCAGCACCGGCCGCTCTTGCTCGGTGCCCTCGCAACGGGCGAGCGTGGTTTCAAGCGCCACCTCCAGGTGCACCAGCAATGTAGTCTCGCCGGTGAGCAGCAGCTCGCGCGTCTCGGCGCGTTCGATTGCGCCGCCGCCCAAGGCAAGAACGAGATCGTCGTCCGCGGCCAGACGCTTGATCGTCGCGTGCTCCAGGTCGCGGAAGGCCGCTTCGCCATGCCGCGCAAAGATCTCCGCGATTTTCGATCCGGCTTCGGCTTCAATCACATTGTCGGCATCGATGAACCGCCAGCCCAGCCGCGCGGCAACGAGCGGCCCCACGGTGCTCTTGCCCGAGCCCATGAAGCCGGTAAGCACGATGCGTTTAATGGGCGCGTCGGCAGTTTTCCGATCGGTGCTGGCCAAGGTCATTCTCATCAGTATAGGGAACGGCGGGAAAGCCTTCAGCTTTCGGTGGTTAGCGATCAGCTTCTGGCCCGTAGCTCTTGGCTCCGCTAACTCCGCTGGCTCCGCTTCGCTCTGCTCCCTCAGTCCCTTAGCCCCTAGCCCCTCAGTCCCTGCCTTTACGCAAATACCATCACCATCGCGCCCACGGTGATGAGCGCGCCGCCGGCCAGCGCCGCGGCGTTCAGCTTCTCGCCCAGCAGCAGCCACGCAAAGATCATCACCAGCGGAACTGAGAGCTTGTCGAGCGGGGCCACGCGCGAGGCCGGGCCCAGTTGCAGCGCGCGAAAGTAGCACAGCCACGAGAGTCCCGTGGCCAGGCCTGAAAGCGTGAGATACAGGACCGTCCGCCGGTCGAGAGCGCGAATCTCGCCATGCTTGCCGAGCGCCAGCGCGATGCCCCATGCAAAGACCACTACCACTGTTGTGCGCAGCGCGGTGGCCAGGTTTGAATCCACGTGCGCCACGCCCACTTTGGCCAGCAGCGCGGTGGCCGCGGCAAAGACCGCCGAAAGCAATGCCCATCCAATCCAGCTCATGGAAACATGCTACGCGCAACAGTGCGTCCTGCAGTGCCGCGATTGATACACTCCAGCCATGGAGACCGGTCGCGCCAGCCGCACAGCGTTTCGCGTGGCCCAGCGCCGCGCCGTCCACCAGGCGCTCGACCAGCCGCCCGTTCTCAACGACCCCATCGCTATCCCGTTGCTCGGCCACCACTTTGCCTGCGACGCCGAAAAAGAGTCCACGCGCTTCGCACGGGCCTTTCGCGCCTTCATCGCGGCCCGCAGTCGCCTGGCTGAGGATCATCTCGCGGAGGCGGTCGCGCAGGGCCTCAGGCAATACGTCATCCTCGGCGCAGGCCTCGACACCTTCGCCTACCGCAATCCCTTCGCGCAGATCCGTGTCTTCGAGGTCGACTTTCCCGCCACGCAGAAATGGAAACGCTCGCTGCTGGCCGCCGCCTCCATCCCCACCCCGGCCAGCCTCACCTTCGTCCCTCTCGACTTCGAGCACAGGACCCTGGCCGAGGGTCTGGTCTCAGCCGGCTTTGACGCCACTCAAGCCGCCTTTTTCGGATGGCTCGGCGTGGTGCCCTATCTCAGCCTGCCGGCCTTCCAATCGACACTTGCAACCGTCGGCCAGCTGCCTTCGGGCTCGGGCGTTTGCTTCGACTTCGCCCAGCCTCCCGAATCCCTGCAGCCCGAGTATCTGCCCGTCTTCCAGTTGCTCGCGGCGCGCGTGGCCGCGGCCGGCGAGCCCTTCCGGCTCTTCTTCACGCCCGCCGAGCTGGAGCAGGAGTTTCGCGCCGCCGGTTTCACCCGCATAGAGATTCGCACTCCCGGCGAGTTGAACGCGATGTACTTCGAGGGCCGGGCCGACGGGCTGGCGATGCCGCGCGCGGGATTGGGCATGCTCGCGACGGCCTTCAGGTAGCGCGTGCCCCTCCAGTGACGCGAGTTAACATTGCTCTATGCGCCCGTTCTCTTCCGGCAGGATTCTCTATGCTGCAGCCGCATTCGTGGTTCTTGCTCTCGCCGGCTGCGGCTATCACACCCTGGGCGCGGCCACGCACCTGCCTCCCGACGTAAGAACGCTCTCCATTCCTGTCTTTGCCACGCGCACCGAGGCCAACGGCACTGAGACGGCGATGACCGGCGCCGTCATCCGCGAGTTTGCCGCGCGCACCGGTTTCAGGGTCACTCCCTCGACCGACGCGGATGCCGACGCCGTGCTGCACGGAACCATCCTCAAGCAGTTGGTTACACCGCTCACCTACAACTCGAACACCCAGCAGTCGTCGAGCTTCGTCATCACCATCGTGGTTGCGGTCACGCTCAACGCCCGTGACGGCCGCGTGCTGTACAAGAACGACAACTACACTTACCGCGAGCAGTACCAGTCGTCTGTCGATCTGCCCACCTTTTTCCAGGAAGATCCCGCGGCCATCCAGCGGCTCTCACGCAACTTCGCAAAGCAGCTGGTGGCGGATGTGCTGGAAGGCTTTTGACGACAGGGAATAGGGAGTAGAAGCCAGAAGCCAACAGCCGGTAGCTTGAAGCAGACCACCGATCCCTGATCCCTGACACCTGACCCCTGACCCCTGTCTTTCACCCCGCCCTCACCAGCACACACGTAATATTGTCGTGTCCGCCGGCTTTGTTGGCGGCGCCGACCAGGCGGTCGCAGAGCTCGTCGAGGGGCAGCTCTAGCCGCAGCAGCGACTCGATCAGCGGATCGGAGAGCTCGCGCGTCAGCCCGTCTGAACAGAGGAGATAGAGGTCGCCCGGCTCTGCTTCCAGGGCGAAGATGTCGGCCGTCACCTGACTCTGTGTGCCCAGAGCCCGCGTGATTACGTTGCGCAGGGGCGAGCGCTGGGCCTCGGTGCGATTCATCCGGCCCATGCGCACCTGTTCTTCAACCAGCGAATGGTCCTGGGTAATCTGCACGAGCGTTCCGGTGCGCAACCGATAGCCGCGGCTGTCGCCCACATTCAGGATCCAGACTTGCCGCTCCCCGGCAATCAGCGCCACCAGGGTGGTGCCCATGCCGGCCAGTTTGGGATTGCGCTGAGAGCGGATAAAAATGGCCTGGTTGGCGGCGCAGATGGCCTTCTCGGCCTGCTCGGCCGTGGGCGCGCCTTGCACTTCGGCCACCAGCAGCCGCATCATCTCGTCCACGGCCAGCGAGCTGGCAATCTCCCCGGCCGCTGCCCCGCCCATCCCGTCGCACACCACGAACACGCCGTGCTCAACCGAGTACCCGAATGCGTCTTCGTTCGATGGACGCTTGCGGCCGCGGTCGCTTACCGCCGCAGCCGTGTACTGAACCAGAGCCGTGGACAAATGCAATCTCCCATCGCACAGTTTACACAGGTTTGGCTCGCGCCGGGAGTGACGAAGGGCCTATGCGGCCGACGGCGGGATTTCCCCTTCCCGATTGCGGCCGTTCCTACCTGTCCTTGACCCTATCGGGCAAGGGCGGAGGCTCGGGCAGCTCAAACACCTGAATGGCCCCGGCATTGACGACTGCCACCCTGCGACCCGAGGGCGAAATGGCCACATTTCCGCCGGCATCGAGCACCGGGCTGGCCGGGGTTTCCAGCGCCATGTCGCCGGTAGCCGTGTCGTACACCGTTACCCACTGGCCTTTTACATCGTCGGTGTCGAGCGAGGAATAAGCGGTGATTGCGTGGGATACGCCAAGCGTCTCGCGCGCAATCCGCTGACCGTTGGGCGCCATCGTCACCTCGGGCCAGACGGCGAGCTGGGGCGTCACGTCGATCCACAGTACTTTGCCGTCCGTGTTCATCGCCACCAGCTTGTCGCCTCCTTTCTCGTCGCACCCGGTAATCAGAATTTCGCGCGCTGAAATAAAATCGTCCCTCGGCGCGCAATTCGATTCCACCCTGCCCAGCACGCGGCTGCCGCCGTCAAAGTAGTTCAGGTTCAGCACCCGCTGCCAGCCGGTTCCTTCGTAATCGTCAAGGTACCCCACGTCGTTGATGGGCAAATGCACCGCTCTGCGCACGCGGCTCACCAGGATCACCTTGCCGGTAGCGCGCCTCAGAATCCGCACCACGACCTCAGGAACGCGTCCGTTGTTTTCAGCATCCAGATCCACGCTGGGCCCGGCAGCCGGCGTGTCGCCGGCGTCGCCGATTTGAGGCTTTGGGGGTGCGGGCTCACGCGAATCGGTCACAATGTACTGCTGCGTAGGGTCAACCTCGATCCAGTGCAAACGGCCTGGGAACTTGAGAAAGGGTTTCAGATTCAGGCTCAGGTCGCCTTCTCTGAGCTCGTTGCGGTCGCGCAGCAGAAAATGCCCGTCCTTGAGCATCCACAGGTAGCGGGCGCGGTCGTGCACCGTCCACACCTTTTCCGCCTCGACGGCGCCCTGGGGCAGGTCGAGCACAACGGCGCGAATCTGCCGCTCGTCCTCGTCGCTGCTGTTGGTGTCCCGATGCAGCAGGCCCGGCACGCGGAAGGTGAACAGCAGCTTGTTTTCACCAATGAAATCGAGCGAAGCCAAAGTGTTGCGCGCGCCCAGGTAAATAGGGCTCGGCGGCGAAAAGCCCAGCGGCTCAACGGGAACTGAAAACGAGGGCGCCATGGAGGGCTCGGCAGGAAAGCGGCTGGGAATGAGGCGCTCTTTCACTTCGGGACGGGGGTGGGGAGCGGCCGCCTGTGCGCAAGCCGGCCGCGAAAAGACCGGGGACAACACCACGGCAGCGAAAAACAGGGCCGCCCTGGCATCAATGGCCCTCATTCGTTGCTGTTTGATCATTCCCTTGTATTCTCGCCGATGAGGGTGGGATGAGAGCAATGAGACCCGGCACAGTGGCGTGTGCGAACCTAGAAATGGGATGCAATCCGACCAAAAAACCTCACCCGGCAGGCAGGGCGGCGCAGCGCGCCATACATTTCTTGGCTACGCCGCCTGCGCGCTGGCCGGCGCGCTGTGGGGCACGGGATTCTATTGGGGCCGGCTTGCGCTGAACGAGATGAGCGTGGAACACATGGTGCTCTACCGCTTTCTGTTCGCCTCGCTTGGCGTATTGCCCGTGGCCCTGCGCAATCGCGTGCGCCTGACGGCCGCCGAAACGCGCACGCTGCTGTTGACCGCGGCCTTCGGCGTCCCCATCCAGTTTCTGCTGCAGTTTCACGGGCTGGCGCATACCACGGTGAGCCATGCGTCGCTGATGGTGGGGGCCATGCCGGTGCTGCTGGCCGCATCCGCGGCGGTCTTCGCCGGCGAGTCGCTCGACTGGTTTGAATGGCTCGCGCTCGGCGGCTCCACGGTTGGTGCTGCCCTGGTGGTCCTGGGCGGCAGCCGCGTCGCCACCGGGAGCGAAACGCCCACCTTCGTAGGCGATCTGCTGGTGATTCTGTCGCTCTTTACCGCGCTCGCCTGGATCCTGTTGAGTAAGAAGCTGATGGAATCGCACAGCCCGCGCGTGGTGACCGCCTATACCATCCTCTCCGGGACGGCGATGCTCATCGTCATCGTCCTCGGCCCGTGGGCAATATCGCCCATCGCGCACATTCACGACCAGGGGCTGCCGGTTGCGAACGTCAGCGCCACGGCCTGGATCGCCCTGGCCATCAGCGGCATCCTCTGCACGGCCACCACCACGCTGCTGTGGAACTGGGGTATCCATCATGTGCCCGCCTCGCGCGCCGGCGTTTTTCTCAATATCGAGCCGGCTCTCGGCTCCATACTTGGCGTTGAGCTGCTGGGCGAAAAGCTGGGGCCTTACGCATGGCTTGGCGGAGCGCTCATTCTGGCCGCGGCCATCGCGCTTACCTCGCGCGGCAACGAGCCCCAGCCGGAAGCGATTCTCGAGTAGGTGTCAGGGGTCAGAGATCGGAGATCAGAATCCACTTCTCAGGAGCCACAGCGCCGCTAGCTCCGCCAACTCCGCTAGTTCCGCCAACTCCGCTTTTGTTCAACTGTCTCACTGATACCTGATCCCTGACCCCTGACCCCTGTTTTACCATCGCTCCATGGCCGATGCGCCCGCCCCGAATCCGCCGTCTACTGCGCCGTTGCACCGCAAGACCCGCGATGCGGCCGAGATCCTGGTCGCCTACGCCCTCATCATGATGGTCATCTGGACGCCGCGCGCGGCCCAGCGCGTGCTCTGGTGGGTGGCAGCGGCGGGTGTGCTCGCCATCATCTGCCTCTCCTTCGACGGATGGGCCGTTGCGGGCATGCGCCGGGCAAACTTTCTGCGTTCGTTCTGGATCGTGGGCGCGGCAATTGCCGTCTCCGCGGTCGCGATGCTGGTTGCCGCGCGGCTCGGCACGCTTCACCTGCCCTCGACCGTGCTCGCGTTTATCGGTACCTATATCGCCTACGCCATCTGGTCGGCGGTGCAGCAGTTTCTGTTGCAGGGGGTCTTTTTTGCCCGCTTCCTGCGGCTGATTCCGAGCTCCCGGCTGGCTGCGCTGGCCGCAGCCGCGCTCTTCTCGGCCGCCCATCTGCCCAGCCCGATTCTGACCCCCATCACGCTGGTATGGGGGGTCGCCGCGTGCCTTTTGTTTCTGCGCTATCGCAATCTCTATCCGCTGGCGCTGGCCCACGCCATTCTTGGCATCACCATCGCCACAACCGTTCCCGGCCCCGTCGATCACAATATGCGCGTCGGGCTCGGCTACCTCACCTACGATCCGCACCATCTCCGCCATCGCCATCTGCCGCTGGTCGAGCCCCGGCCGAAGGAGTGAGCCCCGGATCATTCACCGCAGCCACAGCGACCAGATGGCATCCACGGTTGCATGGGTCACAGCCGAAGCGCCCACGCGCCGGTCGCGCCGCCACGCCCGGCCGTAAAACACACCAGCCAGCGCCGCCAGCAGCACGTAGCGCCAGTTGAAGAAGATAGTCCGCTTGTTGAAGTGGGCCAGGCCGAAGAGCGCGGCAGCGATCAGCAATGCCGCCTTGCGCCCGAGTCGCCGCTCCAGCAGATTTTGCAGCCAGCCGCGGAAAAACAACTCCTCAGGCACGGCGATAAAAAAGAACGTGAAAATCCACGCGCCGGCAATCGGCATCATGCCCGGCCACGCGGCGCGCAGGTGCAGAAATCCCAGGCTCAGACCCAGCGCCAGCGCAATCGGCGTGTAAAGCGCCGTTTCGCGCAGCCCCGTTGTCACGTCGCGCCCGCGCAGGCGCAGGTCGAAGCCCGTTCCGCCCAGGTCCCTCAGGAGCAGAAAGCCGTAGATGCCCGCATCAAGCAGCAACACCTTGTTGAAGATGGCCAGATGCGCGGGCCAGGCCGATTCAAACCAGCGCAGGTCGACGGCCAGCCCCAGCACGGCGAGTACCACGAAATCGCGCCAATTCCCGTGCTGTTCCGGATCAACGAGCGCGGCCTGCGACAGCAGCGCGGCGACCGCGACAGGGAGGAGCGCGTAGAGGGCGAACCATCCCCACCGAAAAACGTGGCCGTTTGAGGCAACCAGGGCATAGGGAACGCAGAGGAAAAGCGGAGCAGCGAAGCGTGCCCACCAGGGCAGGGTCCGGATGCGGGCAGCCGTGGCGCCGGGGAAGAATGCAGCGGCCGCATAGGGAATCAGCGCCAGCACCGCGGCGATCACGTTGGCTGGAACGACGAATTGCATCCACTCCATTGTGCGCCCTGCCCGCCGGCCATTGCAGCCTGATCCACGTCATCCCGCGCCGGATCCGCGGCTTCTGATTCCAGCGGCCCGCAGCCGCTCGCACTTCAACTTAAGTGAGACTGAATCCGGAGCCACCGGCGAGTATGATGGCTTGGGGAGCTCCGGTCCCAAGGCCGCGAGCTCGCAAGGCCAGGTATATGAAAACAGTAAGTTGCCGTCGCATCCAGATGTTGATCTGCGTCGTCGCTCTGCTCAGCGGTTGCCGCCAGCAGAGCACCCCGGTTACCGGAGGTCCGAATCCGGCCGGCGCGACAGCGCCGCATTCGTATAGTTCCACGTTTCAACTGACAGAAAACCCGATCGTCGAAAACGGAAACTGGGCTGGCGGAAGCGATGGAGGCGCAAGCCTGCAGGCGGGAGGAGATGCCCGGCATAAGGGACGCCTCTGGGGTGACGTGCAAACGGAACCGGGCTTTGCCTTTGGCGTCGACGAGCCGACGAAGTACGGCGATCCGACTGCCATCCTGACAGGCGTGTGGGGACCGTCGCAGACGGTCACGGCGACGGTCAAGATCAACAAGACACTGACCGGCCGCTGCTGCCACGAAGTCGAGTTGCGCCTGCGGACCACGATCTCGCACCTCAGCATTACCGGATACGAAGCCTATTGCAGCACCATGCCCAACGTGCCGTACTGCCACATCGCTCGCTGGAATGGACCGAACGGCAGCTACTGGAACTTTGAGACGGGCAGCAGCACGGCCTATGTCGTCAACGGCGACGTGATGAAAGCCACCGCGAGGGGAACAAACCCCGTGGTGATTACCCTCTACAAGAACGGTGTGCAGATTCTTCAGGCCACCGACACGGGAGCCGCCGGCGGCGGATTTGGTGCCTATGGACCGTTCCCCCACGGAAACCCCGGTATCGGGTTTTACGACGACACCGACAGCCGCTGGCACGATTTCGGGTTCTCGTCATTTACTGCGGCCGACAATCCCTAGCTCTCGAACGACAACTGTGCCGGGGCCCACGCGGGCGCAGCTAGCCTGGGCTCGCTGGCCAGGTCGTAGACAAGCCGCTCAAGCACCAGCCGCTTGTCGGGCGGCGACGAACGCAGTTCCAGGTCGGCCCGCGCCACCAGCCGCAACGCGCGCGTGAGTTCGCGGCGGCTCTTGTAGCGCCGCGCCTGCCGAATCAGGTCCTCGGCCGCAAACGGAGGAATCCTGAATCCCTGCCACAACGCCTGCCATATCGCGCGCGTGTCGCGCACGTTTTTTCCCAGGATCACCAGCATCTGCCTGAAGGTGCGCGCCAGCATGTAGAGGTGCCCGATGGCCGCATCCTCGCCCGCATCGGAGCTGTTCAGCAGCCCGTGCAGCAGCGCCAGCGCGCGCACTCGGTCCTTGGCGCTGATGGCGTCGGTGAGTTCGTAGAGCGAGCGCTGCTTGGCGCCCAGTACCATGGTCTCCACGTCGCCCAGCGTGATGCGACCGCGCCCGGTTGCGTAGAGCAGCAGTTTTTCCAGTTCCGACGAAACCAGCATCATGTCCGCGCCCAGTGCATCCACCAGCTCGCGCGCGGCATCGGGCTCCAGCTTCACCCCGCCGGCCTGCGCGGTCGCCACCGCCCAGCGCATCGCGTCTTCGTCGCTTACCCGTGCCAGTTCAACCATGCCGCAGTGCGCGCCCAAAGTCTCCTGCAGCCGCTCGAAGCGGTTCTTGTCGTCCATCTCCATGCGCCGCGTGTCGTTGGTGATGCGCACAAAATCGGCCACAAACACCAGCAGCGCCTGCGGGTTGGGCGAATTGAAATAGCGGTCCAGTGCCGCGAACTCGTCTTTTTTTGCACCGCGCGTGTAAAGCTGCCGAACGTTGCGCACAAAGATCACCTGGAAGGGCGCCATCAGCGACGGCGTCTGCGCGCGGTCAAGCACTTCAAAGATGTTGGTGGACGCAAGATCGAGATCGGAGAGGCAGAAATCCCTGAGATCGGCGGGAACAAAGGCCTTCAACAACGCGGCCCGGCAGCGGTCGAGCAGAAAAACCTCGTCGCCGGCCAGCACATATCCGGGGCGAAGCGTCCCGGTGTTGGCCGCGGCCGCTTCAATCTCGGCCACAAAGCGCGACACGGCTGAGAATCCCGCGCCCCAGCGCGACGTGCTCATGCGCCCAGGCTCCTGCTGAGACGGCTAATGGGTTTTGCTCTCATCCGGCTACAGAATAACTTGGCCTGCGCGCCCAGGCCAGTGGAAAGCCGGGCCGTTATCTAATCAGCGAGCCATGTTCGCAACCTACGCCGGTTGTTCGCTTGGAGTGGCTGTTTCTGCGGCATCTGCGGTTTCTCCAGCCGGAGCGGGCGTCGCTTCTGTGAGCGGAGCAGTGCTCTCTGGTCTTGCTGACTTGCTGACTCGCCGGCTGGCTGGCTCGCTTCCTCCACTCGCGGCGGCCTTCTTCGCGCCCTTCTTTGCCGGCTTCTTCTTCACGGGCGCTTGCGCGCCGCCCAGCAGCGGCGCCCAGCGCAACTCGGGCACATGCGGCGAGAGCTTTGCCTTGGCGATAGCTAGGTCGGCCACGGCATTCACGATCCATTCGAAGTTCTCCGGCCCCACCGAGTGCAGGTCCGCATCGGGCGCGGGATTCATGAAGTCGATGGCGTAGGGAATTCCGTTCTCCACGGCGAACTCGACCGTGTTCAGGTCGTAGCCCAGCGCGCGGCAGAGCGTGAGGCAATCCCGCTCGATCCGCTTCAGCAGCAGACGGCCCGTCACACCCTTCGCCGTCTGCTGCACGTAGCGCTCGGCGTGCGGCTTGCGCGGATCGTAAGGCATGATGTGCACCTTCTTCTGCCCCACCACGTAGCAGCGGTAATAATCGGTGAAGTCGACGGCCTTCTGGTACATCATGCACAGGTCGCGCGACTGGTCGTAGGCCTTGAAAAACTCCTCGCGAGTGCGAATATGGTGCACGTCGCGCCAGCCCCCGCCGTCCACCGGCTTCATGAATCCGTGTTCGCCGACGTAGGCAAACACCGCGTCCCAGTCCAGCGGATATTCGAGGTTGCGCATCGAGCGGTCGGTGGTGCCCTCGGGGTGCAGCTTGTGCGGCAGGATCACCGTGGGCGGCACGGCCACGCCCAGCTTGCCGGCCAGCGTGTAGTTGAAGAACTTGTCGTCGGCCGACCACCAGAAGGGATTGTTGATGATGATGGTTCCGTTGATGGCTGCGTGCTTGAGGAACGCGCGATAGAAGGGAATGTCGTGCGAGATGCGGTCCACAATCACCGAGTAGCGCGGCGGCTTGTCGAGCGCGACCGCGCCGGTGAGCACAAACTCGGCCTCGATACCCTCGATGTTACGCGCATTGATGCGCTCCACCAGCGCGCCGGGAAAGCTGTTCTCCATGCCGAACAGTACGCCGATTCGTTTCACGCTTCTGCCTCCTGAGGGGTGTCCTCGACTGTTTGGGATGCGTCTGCCGGCTGCAATTCCAAGAGCTTGATGAAAAAGCCTGCGGAGGGGAGTTTTGTAAAAGGGCACGAGTTTACCGGGGTCCCCGGCGAGTGATTTGTACTCGCTGGGGTGGCCTTACTCGTGCCGCAAACGCTTTCCCCTCAACGTCGGGCTTTAGCCCCTGCTGACTTTCGCGTAAGCAGAAGCACTTTCTCAACAAGCGCCTGAAGGCCCAATTGCCCCGCCGCCTGACCACACCCGCACAGCCCCAGTTTACGTCATGGTGAAGTCTCGCGGGCGGTGCGGAACTAGCCCGGCGTCGCGTTTCACACTCTGGGCCGAAGTGCCCTCCGGCACATCGCGGCCCTTGTAAGCGGGCGTATATTATTTTCCGGTCATCGATCGAGGCTGCTTTTTACCTGATCCGGGAGGTGGCCATGAAATACCGCGCACTTACTGTTTCGAGGGAGTTCGGCAGCGGAGGCGGACGCATCGCCAACACCGTTGCCCGATGGCTGGGTTGGAAGCTGCTCGACCAGGAAATCATCGGCCGGATCGCCCGCGCCGCGCACGTCGACTCAAGGGTCGTAAAACATTACGACGAGCGCGTCGACTCCTGGCTGCGCCGGGTCAACCAGGAGGCCATCCGCGGCGTGGCTCTTGCCGCCGGCCGTCCGCTTGACGAGAACGACATCTTCGATGCCCGCGCCATGAGCGATCTGACCCGCAGGATTATTGAAGAGGGCTACGCCGCCGGCAACTGCGTGATCGTGGGCCGCGGCGCGCAGTGCATTTTGCGGCACAAGCACGATGCGTTTCACGTCTTTGTTTACGCGCCGTTGCGCGAGCGCGTCGAACGGCTCAAAAAACGGCTCGAACCCGGCGCCGACGTGGAGCAGAGGCTCAGAACCGTCGACGGAGAACGCGCCAAATACCTGCATCAGTGGTTCGGCGGCCACTGGTGCGATCCGCATCTCTACGACTTGATGCTGCGCTCAACCGACGATGAAGACGCCGCCGCCGGCGTGATTCTCTATGCCATGACCGGCATGCCGGTGGCGGACTTTGAGGATAAAGCCGGGGTGCACAATCACGCCGGTATGCAACAATGCTGATCCGGTGTGCGTCGCAGGCATACCGGGATCCACGGACAACCAAAAGGGAGAAGAAATGGACAGCAGACCCAAGGTGGTGGCCTTCAACGGCAGCGCGCGCAAGGGCGGTAACACGGCAGTTCTGTTGAAGACGGTTCTGGGTGAGATCGAGAAACAGGGCATCGAGACCGAGCTCGTTGAGATGGCCGGCACGCCCATTCACGGCTGCCGCGCCTGCCGCCAATGCTCGACAAATAAGAATCGCCGCTGCGGGCAGGCAGACGACGTGTTCAACACGTACCTCGAGAAGATGGAACAGGCCGACGGCATTCTGCTCGGATCGCCCACTTATGTTGCCGATGTTACGCCGGAGATAAAGGCGTTGATCGATCGCGCCTGCCGCGTGGCAAAGACCAACGGCGGATTCCTGCGCCGCAAAGTGGGCGCAGGAGTGGTCGCGGTGCGCCGCGCCGGGGCCATCAATGCCTTCGACAGCCTCAACCACTTTTTCCTCATCAGCGAGATGATTGTGCCCGGCTCGTCTTACTGGAACATCGCCATCGGCCGCGAAAAGGGCGAGGTGGAGGTGGACACCGAAGGGATGGAGACGATGCGCACCCTCGGCCGCAACATGGCGTGGCTGATCAAGAAGGTCACGGATTAGGGCCTATCTATGAGTCGGGTGCCCCAGGTCCCTCGCACTTGGGGACCGGGGACGGAATTCAGCTCCCAATTCACCCCTGCCGGGTGCGGGTGCCCCAGGGTCCCGATTTTGGGACCTGGGAGGGAACTCAGCTCCCAATTCACCCCTGCCCCGCGATCCTCCGCAACTGCCCCAGATGGTTCAGGTCGTGGCCGGCCATCGTCTCCACAACCGTCCTGAAAGTCATGGTGCCGCGCTCGGGGTGCGTCATGGTCCGTTCGGCCTCGTGCGGCAACGTATGCTGAATCAGTTTCAGATTCCAGTTGCGCAAGGCTGAGAATGCCTCAAGCGCCGCCAATGCGGGCAAGTCGCCATATCGCGCGGCCCATTTGTCCTGGTCGAAGGGCTGAATGGTGGGCCCGTCCTCGGCCAGCGTCTGCCGCAGCCTGAACGCGAAGACAATCTCGCAATCGGCCAGGTGGCTCACGATCGCGGCCGCGCTCCACTTGCCCGGCGCCGGCGCTTCGTTCACCTTCTCCGCGCCGATCCTGTCGAGATAACCGGCGATAGCGCCGGAAGTGTCAGAGAGAATCTCTTCCACCGGCCGCCCATCAAGAAACTTTTCGTAAGGATTCACCGTACTCATCTCCGCCCCCCAGTCCCTAGTCCCTTAGTCCCTCAGTCCCTAGTCCCTGTCTTACAAATACTCCTGCACCATCCGCTGCCACGTCGGCCAGTCATGCGAGTTCCACGAGTCCCACACATACAGCTTGTGCGGTATTCCCTTCTGGCTCATGATGCGGTCGAGATTCTGGTTCTGGCCCAGGCACTGGTCGTCCCATCCCGTCGCCAGCACATAGGTGTTGCGCCGGTAGTGTTCGAAGTACCACCCGTCGCTCAGATTGGGCAGAAAATGCGTGGGTAGATTGTAGTAGCAGTCCTGGTCGTAGTAGCCGTCGAGAAAATTGGTTAAGTCGAAGGCGCCCGACATCGTAAGCAGGCCGGTGAATGAATCCGGATGCCGCAGCGCGATATTGGTCGCATGATAGCCGCCAAAGCTGCAGCCGACGGAGACCAGGTGCCCGTCGCCGTTCTTTTGGCGCACCAGCGGCAGCACCTCGCTCATCACGTAGTCCTCGTATTGCACGTGGCGCGCGATGCGCCAGCGCGGAGGCACGCGCCGGTTGTACCAGCTCTCCATGTCGACCGCGTCCACGCAGTAGAGCTGCACATTGCCGCTGTCGATGCGCCCCGCCAGCGCGTTCACCATGCCGCGGTCTTCAAACTCGAAGAAGCGCCCGCCCGAGGTGGGAAACACCACCACCGGCACGCCTGCGTGGCCAAAGACCAGCAGCTCCATCTCGCGGCCCAGCCGCGGCGAGTACCACTTGTGATATTCCCGATTCATTCGTTCCCTGTCGTTCGATTCCTGACCTGCCGCGCTCCGCCACTTCTCCGCATCATAGCAGCGCGCTGCTCGCGCTCCACAAGTCCAGCCCTCTGCCCGCCTTCTGTGATACAAAGGCTGGCACACGGAGAAAACAGCAATGGGAACGCTTGAGCAAATGTCCGGTCTGCGCCGCGAATACCGCATGAACTCCTGGACGCGGGTCATCTTTACCCTGCTTGGCCTTGGTATCTTCGGCGGTGGCATCTTTGGAGCATGGAAGATCATGCCGCTGCCGGGGTCAGGAACGCTGGCTGCCGTCTTTGCGCTCGTGCCCACGTCGATGGGCCTTTACATGCTCGCCTACGCAATCCGGTCGCGCATCATCATTGACGGCTCGCGCATCACGGTGCGCGGCGCGTTCCAGCAGAAATCCGCCGACCTGGGCGAGATCGAGGGCTTTCGCACCGTCAGTTCGCGTAATGGAACTTACACGCGGCTCATCCTCAAGGAAGGCCGCGGAACCATCACCGTTTCGAGCTCGTTCAATACCGACGACGATTATCGCGCCTGGTTCCAGAAGATCACCGACCTCGACGAGCGCGACCGCCAGGCGCTGCTCGATGAGATTTCAAACCAGCAGGATTTGGGCGCCACTCCCGAGGAGCGGCTGGCCGCGCTCAGCCGCGCCAAGGCCTGGAGCGTCGGATTGCTGGTTTTATGCGCTCTTCTGGGCATTGTCATCGACTTTCCGATCGGCGGCCTCAGCGAGCATGTAAAACAGCTCAGTATCGTTCTGCTCGCCCTTGCGCCGGTCTTCTCGGCCTATCTGGTGTGGCGCTCGCCATTGTTGTACGCCGTTTTCAAAAAGAAGAAGGACCCGCGCAACGAGGTCAGTTTCATTCCACTCGTCGCCGGATTCGCCTTCATGATCCACATGAGCGGCGTGCATTTTGTCGCCATGCAGCAGCTCCTGCTCACCATGATTGCGGTTTGCCTCGCGCTGGTGGCGCTTTACTTCAATGCCGCCAAAACCGGGGCTAGCGGAGCTATTATTGGCCTGCTCTTTTTTGCCGGCTTTTATGCCTATGGCGTCACCACCGTCGCCGACACTGCTTTTGACACCTCGCCTGCCGCGACTTACTCCACAACAGTGACCGGCGGGCATGTGTCGCACGGCAAATCCACCTCGTATTATCTGCGGCTCGCGCCCTGGGGACCCATCCAGAACGAAGGCGACGTCAGCGTCTCCCGTCGCATCTACAGCAACGCTCACATCGGTGACACCGTGTGCCTCGCGCTGCACAACGGCAGTCTGCACGCGCCGTGGTTCCGGGTGGTTCCGTGCGAAGGCGACTCCGCCCCTCAAAACACCGCTCCGTCCGGCCTGCCGCAATAGCCGGCGCTGCCAACAAGCCATAACTTGCCTTCGAATTCTTGCGCCCCGGCCATTTGCGCCGCGTCTTCCACACCCACGTCGCTAATTTTTGGCAAAATAGACCATGGCCGCGAATCCCCAACCCGGCAATCCCCAGGCTTCCGATCCGCAGCCCCAACCCCAGCCGTGGAATTCCCCTGCTGCGAGCCCCGTCGCGCCCGACCCTGCCGATCTGCACCCGCGCCTGCGCCTGCACCGCGGATTCGAGAGCCGCTACCTGCCCGACAAGCGCGACGTGATCGTGTACCTGCCGCCCGGCTACGACCGCGAGCCCGGCCGCGCTTATCCCGTGCTCTACATGCAGGACGGCCAGAACCTCTTTGACCCCCGCACTTCCTACATTCCCGGCCAAACCTGGCGGGTGCGCGAACAGGCCGATGCGGCCATCCGCGAGGGGGCAGTCGAGCCGCTCGTGATCGTGGGCATCTACAACACCGGCGACCGGCGCCTGGCTGAGTACACGCCCGAACGCGACTGGCAGATGGGCGGCGGCGAGGCCGCCAGCTACGGCTTGCTGCTGACCCGCGAACTCATGCCGTGGATCGCGCGGCGCTACCGCGTGGGCACCGAGCGCGAAGCCACGGGCCTCGGCGGATCGTCTCTCGGCGGGCTGGTGACGCTTTATCTTGGGCTCCGGCATGCGGAACTCTTCGGCAGGCTGGCCGTGCTCTCGCCGAGCGTGTGGTGGAATCACAAAAGCATCCTCGGCTATCTCAACGAGCGCGCGCCCGAGATATGGGAGCGGCCGCGGTTGTGGCTCGATGTGGGCGACCGCGAGGGTCGGCGAACCCTCCAGAACGCCGAGCAGCTCTACCGGCGGCTGATCGCCAACGGCTGGCGTCCCGGCGACACCCTGCACTTTGGACGCGTAGCCGGCGGCACGCACGACGAGGCCAGCTGGTCCGCGCGCGTCCGGCCCATGCTGGAGTTTCTGTTTCCGGGGGAATAAGGGTCCTCGCCGCTTGCCTCAGCCCCCCGTTTTCGGCGATACTTAGATGTTGCGTCTTGCGCGGCCGCGCATCTCTGCGGGCCTCGCGCACTGGCAGCGCCACAGGCGCCCGCCCTTGAAAAAAGACCCCAACACACAAGTTTGAAAGGAACCATACTCCGTGGTCATGATTCGTCTGGCGCGCGTCGGCGCCAAAAAGCAGCCCTACTATCGCATCGTGGTTATTGAAAAGGACCGCGCCCGCAATGGCCGGTCGATTGAAGTGATTGGCACCTACAATCCCCGCACCAGCCCGGCCAGCGTTGAGCTCAAGCACGAGCGCGTCGCCTACTGGCGCAGCGTTGGGGCGCAGCTTTCGCCCACGGTTGCAAAGCTGGTCGCCAAAAATCCAGCCCCAGCCCCGGCCCCCGCTCCCGCTCCTGAACCGGCTCCCGCACCGGCTGCCGACACCGCCGCGGCCTGATTCTTCTCCTGTTAATTCAACTTTTTCTGTTTCCGGGGCCGCGCGGCTGACACCTTTCGCGCGTACAATGTGTCACGGCGGCCAACTGCCGCAAATCCAACTTGCTCACGGATTTCCATTCGGGCTTATACTAGGTGGTCACGAGCCGGTCGAGCAGTTTGGCAACGTAGAAGGTCAGGGGCAAGAGCATGACCCAGGTTGATATGGTTGAGGTTGAAGAGCTGGTTCGCGAAATCGCGCGGGCCCTTGTGGATGAGCCGGCTGCCGTTGAAGTTGAGTCGGTTAACCGGGATGAGAATACGGTTCTCAAGCTCCGCGTGGCGCCGCAGGATGTGGGCAAGGTGATCGGTAAGCAGGGCCGGACTGCACGCTCGGTTCGCACCATCCTCGGGGCGGTCAGCATGAAGCTCCATCACCGCTACACGCTCGATATCCTCGAAGAGGACGAAGAGGAGTAGCATGGCCCGCGGCTCCCGCCCCCGGCCGGATTCGGGGCTGCGATGATTGTGCCCGCGTTGAATTTGTCTGGCCAACTCGGCCCATGGGCCCTGCTCGCGCATATCCGCCGCCCGCAAGGCCGTAAAGGCGAGGTCTTCGCCGATATCCTCACCGATTTCCCTGAGAAGTTCGCCGAGCGCCGCTGTCTTTGGCTGGTCCGCGAAGACACGAGCGCCCCAGAATTGGGTGCCCCGGGTCCCTCGCAATTGGGGACCCGGGAGAGCTTTCCGCAGGCTGGCGAACCCCTCGATGTGAAGATACTCCCCGTCGAAGTTCGTCTCACCAACCACTGGCTTCACAAGGGCGGTATCGTTCTCCACTTCGAGGGCGTCGACTCCATCTCCGCCGCCGAATCTCTCCAGGGGCTCTACGCCGCCATTCCCCGCGCCGAGCGCGCGCCGCTGGCCGAGGGCGAGGCCTACATCGGCGACCTAGTGGGCTGTGTGCTCATCGACATCGCGCGCCCCGAGCCGCGGGTGGTCGGACCCATTGAAGACGTCGACCGCTCCGCCGGACCGGTTGCGCTGCTCGTCGTTCGCGGGCCGCACGGCGAAACCCTCGTCCCCTTCGCCAGGGACTACCTGCGCCGTATCGATCTCGAAGGCAGGCGCGTGGAGATGGCGCTGCCCGAGGGGCTGGTCGAACTGAATGCCCCTGAGAACTGATTTTGCAGAGCTGATTTCGAGCGCCGCTGCCCGCCCCCGCGTCTATCCGGCAAAGTCACCGCTGCGGCCGGCAATATATTCTTGAATGCGAGGCGGCGCCGTTCTTTACACCGCAAGGCGCGTCGACAGGGACGACCCTCCGATCCCTCCAGGAGCAGGCACAGATGAAAGCAATGCGTCCCGCGGCAATTGCCTCGACCCTCCTGGCCTCGCAGCTTGTGCTGCTCCTCGCCGGCTGCGGCAACTTCTGGGAAGCACCCGGCGGCAATTCCACCGGCACCACCGCCAGCACGACGACGCTCTCGGCTTCGAGCCCCAGCATTACCGCGGGCGGCACTGTCACGCTCACAGCCACAGTCACACCCACCGCGGCTACCGGCACCGTTACTTTTTATAACAACAACACTTCCATCGGCACCGGAACGCTCACGTCGGGCACGGCGAGTTATGTCGCTACGTTTTCTTCCGTCGGCACTGAGACACTCACCGCCAAATACGGCGGCGACAGCACCTACGCGTCCAGCACTTCCAGCGCGGTTACGATCACGGTTACCGCGGCCGCCGGCTCTTGGCTCCCGGGATACTTCCCCGCCGCCAATGCGGCCCGCGAAACCAATCTCGTGCTTGACCCCGCAATCGCCTGGACCGTAACCGGAAACTCACATCTCCACAATGTCGCTGGTCTGGCGCTGCTGGGCTCAACTGTCCGGAACATCGACGGTGGCGGCCACTGCGTCTACTACTCGGGCTCGGCCTACATTGCTGCGGGCGAGTCCAATGCGGAGGGCGTGTATGAGCTCTCGGACGGAGGGTTCCTGGCGCCTGAGGGAACCGCGGGGCTGGCCTGCGAGTAACACGCGGCTGTTTATTGCGACGGCCGCTTTGCAAAGTCCCCCGCAGGAGTCTTTTTCGGAAGCTCAAACGACTCCCTCTCAACTTCCTTGAAAATGTCATGCCCGAACTTCCTGTTGATGACCGGCTCACTCACGCCGTTGTAAGCCGCGGTATAGTCCAGCGTGCCTTTTTCGACGACGCAGCCCGTGACAGCGCGATACTCAACCCCATATCTCTCGTGCAGGAGTGAGATGTATTTGGGCATTCCTCGCGGAGGCAGACCGTAACCGAGTATCTTGTAGCGGCCGTGCGCCAGATCGACCTGCGCCTCGATCCATCCTCTCATCGTTGAGATCGGCCAGAATCCAATTGACGCCCAGAGAAAAAGAAGGAAGGTGCTCACCCAGACGGCTACAAATCCACCCACGACTTTGAAGCAGGCCCTCACTCCCTCACTGCCTCACCTTCACTGATCACTGACCCCTGACCCCTGACACCTGACACCTGACACCTGCTTCACTCCTCCCCCAGCGGCTTCCAGGCTCCGTTGTCCTTTACCGCCAACTGAATGGGCCGCGGCGCTCCCTTCGGCGGCAGCGTTACTTCGATCCACAGCTCCTGACCCTGCTTCAGCGGCAGCGGGCTTGAAGCGTGCTCTGAGATGAAGAAGTCCGTGGCCGATTGCAGATGCATCTGGTCGCACGGCAAATCGTTTGTGGCCCAAACCAGCTGGCCCTCGCTGGAATGATTGTTGCCCTCCAGGCGCACCGCAACCAGACGGTTGTTTTCAACCTTCAGGGCGGCCTCGAAGTTCACCGGCGCTCCGCGCACCACATACGGCCCCGGCTTGACTGCGCCGTTGATGTCGCGCGGAAACTGCGCGTGGGTCGCCGAGGGCAGCGTGCTCCCGCACCCATCCACCACGAGCTGCGTGCTCAGGTACCGGCCGCGCATCGGCATCTCGGGATCGAAGGCCACCGCCCGCGCCCACACTCGCGGGCAGGTCTGGCGCTCATACAGATATTTGCCCGCGATCGACAGCACCAGCGCCAACTGAATCCCCAACACCGCAATCGCCGCCTCGCTCATCTCACCCCGTCCGATCTTCATTGCGTGCCTCCTTCCGCCTGGACTACGGTTCCCGGTGGTGGTGGCGTCGAACCGGACATCCCCGCCAGAATCTTCCGCCGCATCTTTTCGAGCGCCCATCCGCCGGCCAGAAAGAGCACGCCCAGCCCGATCAGCCCCAGCGAGCGGCCGAACTTGTCCAGAATGTCGCTGAAGTAGAACCACGCCACCGCGATGGCGAAGCCCACGATGCCGAAGTTCACCAGCATGCGCGAGCCAAGCCGCACTCCCCACCAGCACAGGAACACGGCAAACCCCGCCATCAGCACGTGTGCGGCCAGGTTCGGAATCGCGTAGTAATGAGTGTGCGTGTACCCATTGCCGTAGTTGTCGCTGAGGCGCTTGAGTTGGTAGCACCAGGGCAGGGCAATGGTGAACGCGACGGCCGCAGCAATCGGAATCAGCCCTTTGTGCCCGTGAAACGCGGCTACCGCCAGCGGCGCGGCGGCAATCATCACCCATGCCCACACCTGCAGGCTGAAGGGCAAAAAGGTCTGGTCACTCGACCACGAGTTCCAGCCTGCGAGCATCATGCCCGCGCCGATGATCGACGCCACCGCCGACACCGCAAACAAAATGCCCTGCACCACCTTGCGCCGCGACCCCACAAAAAACGTAAGGTAGAGCACCGCCCACACGAACAGCATGCGGCCCTCGTACGCGAATTGGCCGATGTGCCAGTTCGCGCGCGACTCGAACTCGCACAACATCCACGCCGGCACCAGCAAAAGCGCCAGTGTCTGCTGCGCCTGGTCGCGGAGCAGAGCCCACCCGGCCAGCGCGGCCAGTGCCCACATCAGCACCGCCGCCGGCCAGTGCTCGTTGATGTTGAAGATCTGGCCGGTGAGCGCAATGGCCGCTCCGGTCGCGATCGTCCCCACCGCGTGCAGCGCTGTCCCCAGCCCGTGGTACTTGTCGCGCGTCAGCCCGCCGGCCACGTGAAAGACCGCAACCATGGCCAGCACCAGCGTAAATCGCCCTCCGCGGCCCATCTCGTCCCAATGCGCCGAGACAAACAGCACCACGCCGCAGGCCAGCAGAATGGCGCCCATGATGAGCGCCGTCACGCCCTGCCACCCAGTCGCAACCTGAGTATTGATGCGCGCCGCCGCGCTCTCGCCCTTTGCCGCCCGTTCGCCCTCGGCGCGAGCGCCCTCGGGCAGCGCCAGTTCGTGATTCCTGATGCGCGCAGCCGTGGCGGCGTCAAGCAATCCCGCCGCCTCCCATCGTTGCAACAGCGATTCGATCTCGTGCATGATAGTTGACCTTCATTATAGGAACGGCAAGCAGAGATTTTCTTGCACGGGATAATGCAAAATCGTGAGATCGCTAAGTGCCTCAGAGAATTGCACAGCTGGCTTTACAGCCGGTGCTTCCGGGTTGCGTAAAGACGGCCGTCAGCCAAAATGCTGGAAGTTCGCCCAGAATTCGGGCCAGGGCCTCTTCGGAGGGCCGCACACAAAGATGTACGGATGGTCCCTGCTTTCTTCATTGACGACGCCTTCGAGGTTGCCGTTGGTACCCGCCAGGTTGCAGTCCGTAAAGTACATCTCTACCATTTGTGGGGGGAATCCGACCACAATCAGCGTTGTGGGCTGCGGAGTGGGATAGCCCCGATACCAAGCCGAATTCATGCTGCCGATCGCCTCGGGCAGATGATAGGCGGGACCAAAAAGATCGAATGCTCCCTGCTCGCCGTAATTGCCAACCAGGATTCCGAGATGGGCTTTCTGATCGGGCGGCAGAGAATCGCGGATGTTCGCAACCGTCTGCACCAGGTCGGTCCACCCGATTCTGTTGTGAAGGGCGGGGTCTCTTTCAAACTCAAAGTCCCGCAGCGGACCATTGGTTTGCAAAGGAAGGATGCAAAGTCCAATCCACACACCCCAGGCTACGATTCCCGCCAGGTAAGCCGCTGCCGCCGCGCGCCGTGGCCGTTGCTGAGGCCGCGCATTCTTGGTCTTTTGTTCGCGCCGGCGGGCTCTTGCGGTCGGGGCGGCGCTCACCTTGGTGTTTGCATACCAGCGCTCGCCGATTACGGCTCCCATCGCAATCAACATAGGGTAGGCAGGCGCCAGGTAGTACGCAAGCCCCCGGCCAATGACGAACAACGCCAGCGGTACAATGTACATCCAGCCAAGCATCTTATAACGCTGGCTGCGCAGATAGCCGATCAGCCCAACCAGGCATAGCGGCGCCCCGACCGGGTTCACGCAGCTCATGAGTTGCTGGCCAAAAAAGTTGGCGCTGATGCCACGGCTGACATCGCGGGCGTGAATGCTCTGAAGAAAAGCGTACGAAACGAAGTTGTGGCGCGCCTGCCAAACGATATTCGGCAGGAAAATCAGCAATGCTACCGCGACGCCGCCCCAGAACCATCCGCTGCGCAGGTAGCGGCTTGCTCTCGAAAGCACGACTCCGGCAAGGATTCCGGCGGCATAAAACAGAATGGAGTATTTGGTGAGAAGGCCGAGGCCGACAGCTGCACCAATGGCCAGCCACCAGCGCGAATCTTCCGACTTGAGCAGACGGATGGTGAAGTACGCTGCCAGCACCCACCAGAGATAGTCGAAAGAGGAGTATTGGAAATCGGTGCCCTCAAACAGCGTGTAGGGCGAGAGTCCCACTACGAGCGCGGCTGTGAACTGCGCCAACCTTCCGCCGCCCAGTTCTTTCGCCATCTGCGCGCTTACGACCAATACGATGGTCATTGCGGCGACCGAGAAAATGCGCAGACCCATGAGCGAGGGGCCGAACAGGCTGAGTGCCACGCGCGCCAGAAAGGGCGTCAGCGGCGGGTATGCCACAAATCCCCAGTCCAGATGCATCGCGTCGCTCAGGAACTGCAACTCGTCACGATCGAAACTGAAACGGAAATTTGTAAACAGATGGAGCACTACATAAACCGAGGCAAGGGCAAGCACCGGCACGATGCCCGATTTTGCAGTTGTGCCCGTTTTTAGCGGCTCGGCGACGACGCTGCGCGAATTCATGCCTGGCTCCTTGAAAGGCTTATGCAGTTCCTGCCACGGATCCGCCGCATTCAGATTAAATCAGCGCGACGCCGGGATTGGAGCGTCTGCCCCAGCCCGGTGTCCCATCCTGACGGCGCTTTTTGCCGTTAGGGTGGGAGGCCAGTTTCATAAGCCGCCAACCCCTCACTCAAATTGCGATTCGCCCGCCATCGCCTCGCGTCGCGCCTTTACGTCGCGCATGGGCGGCTGGCCAAAGAAACGGCTGTATTCGCGGCTGAACTGGCTCGCGCTCTCGTAGCCTACTTCGAAGGCCGCGCTGGCCGCGTCCAGCCCATCGGAGATCATGCGCTCGCGCGCCGTGTGCAGCCGTAACTGCTTCTGGTATTGCAGCGGGCTCATCGCCGTCATCGAGCGAAAGTGATGATGCAGCGTCGACACCCCCATCTGCGCCATCGACGCCAGTTGCTCAACGCGCAGCGGCTTGGCATAATTCATGCGCAGCCAGCTCACAGCCTTTGCCGTGCGGTGACTCTGCTCGCCCAGCGTGGCAATGGCGCGCAGGTGTTTGCCCTGCGGGCTGCGCAGCAGCCGGTATACGATCTCGCGCTGGATAAGGCCGCTCAGAAAAGGAATGTCCTCGGGAGCATCGAGCAGATCCACGAGCCGCAGGCAGGCGCTCAGCAGCTCCACGCGCGTCTCGCCCACCGCCATTCCGCAAGCGCCGCAGGGTTCGGGATGCCCTGCGAACTCATCCTGGTTCAGCAGCCTGCGAACCTCCGCCATCTCAAGTTTCAGCAACAGCGAAAGCAACGGCTTTTCACGCGTGGCCGCAACCACCTGGCTCACCACCGGCAAATCCACCGTGGTCAGCAGAAACGTATTTCCATCGCACAGATACGTTGTCTTTCCCAGGTTGATGCGTTTCTGCCCCTGCACAAACACCACCAGGTTGGGTTCGTAAGTTGCCGAATTGCACGGCGAAGGCTCGCTGCGCCGATACAGGCTCAGCCCCGGGACCGCCGTCACCAATCCGCCCTCGATGCCGGCGGTAAAGGCGCCAATCCTGCGTGCCAGCTCGGCCCGCATCTCCACCGCCCGCTGGTCCTGCCTCAATTTCCCTGTGCGTACCCCTGCTGCTTTCATCGTCTGTTCGACTCCCGCGTCCATCCCAAATCCAAGGTACCGCTGGTTGGCTGTCAAGTGTGCACAAAAATGCGGTCATCGACAGAATCAGGCAATAAATAGGAAGGATCGGGATACCGCCGCGCGCCCCCGATTCAGTAATCTCGTACCTGGCATTGATCTGCGCAGTCCGGCTCGAGCCTGCGCCCCTCAGCAACCCAATCAACCGCCGGTCAGGCATCGGCATCGAGGTCTTATGTACAACGCCAAAGCATATGCGGCTCAAAGCGCCACATCGCCCCTTGCTTCCCACACCATCGCGCGCCGCGACCCCACCGAATCCGACGTTCAGATCGAAATCCTCTACTGCGGCGTCTGCCACAGCGATCTTCACCAGGCCCGTAACGAGTGGAGCGGCGTGATGCCTACCGTCTATCCCTGCGTGCCCGGCCACGAAATCGTTGGCCGCGTAACCAGCGTCGGCTCGAACGTGACCAAATTCAAGCCCGGCGACCTCGCCGCCGTCGGCTGCATGGTCGACTCCGACCGCACCTGTCCCGAGTGCCGGGCCGGCCTCGAGCAATTCTGCAACAATTTCATCCTCACCTACAACTTCCCTGACAAGCACCTCGGCGGCGTCACCTACGGCGGATACTCCGACTCGATCGTGGTCGATGAAGCTTTTGTGCTGCGCGTTCCTGCGAACCTGAATCTTGCCGGAGCCGCGCCGCTGCTCTGCGCCGGCATCACCACCTACTCGCCCATGCGCCACTGGGGCGTGACCAGGGGCAAGAAGGTGGGCGTGGTTGGCCTCGGCGGCCTGGGCCACATGGGGGTCAAATTCGCGCACGCGCTCGGCGCGCATACCGTGGTCTTCACCACCTCGCCCTCCAAGAAGGACGATGCCATTCGCCTCGGCGCCGATGAAGTGGTGATCTCAAAAGACGCGAACCAGATGGCCAGGCACACCGGCAGCTTCGACTTCATCCTCGACGCCGTTGCCGCGGAGCACGACATCAACGCTCTCATCAATCTGCTCGCCCGCGATGGCAACCTGACCCTGGTAGGAGCGCCGGAAAAGCCGCTGTCGATCTCGGCGTTCAGCCTGATCATGGGCCGCCGCAGCTTTTCGGGCTCGTGCATCGGCGGCATCGCCGAAACCCAGGAGATGCTCGACTTCTGCTGCGATCACAACATCGTCTCCGACGTCGAAGTCATCCCCATTCAAGAGATCAACGAGGCTTACGGGCGCCTTCTTAAGTCGGATGTGAAGTACCGCTTCTCCATCGACATGGCTTCGCTCAAGACCGAGTAAGAAATCCGGGGTGCCCTACCCTCGCGACGTTTTTGTTTTTGTCGCTAGGGTGGGAGACCATTCAAGGATCGCCTGTAAACCGCGCCGTAGGCGCAACGGTTGTTAGCCCCGCGCTTCACCGGGGTCCCCAAGAAACGGACTTTGTTTCTTGGGGTGGAAGCGTGGGGAAAGCATTCAATCAACCACTCCGAGTCCCGTAGGGACGAAGGAACCAGAAAACCGGGAGCACAAAATGCAAAAACGCAAATTAGGTAAGAGTAATCTTGAAGTCTCAGCCCTCGGCCTCGGCTGCATGGGCATGAGTTTTTCGTACGGCGCGCCCAAAGATAAGGGCGAGATGATCTCCCTCATTCGCGCCGCCGTCGATCGCGGTATCACCTTCTTCGACACGGCCGAGGTCTACGGCCCCTACACCAACGAGGAGCTCGTCGGCGAGGCGTTGCAGCCGGTTCGCGATAAAGTCGTCATCGCCACCAAGTTTGGCTTCAATATCGCTTCCGACAGCCGCCCCGGACGACAGGGCGTGAACAGCCAGCCTGAGCAAATCAGGCAAGTCGTGGAAGGCTCGCTCAAGCGCCTCCGCACCGATGTCATCGATCTTTACTATCAGCATCGCGTTGACCCCAACGTGCCGATCGAAGACGTTGCCGGCGCAGTCAAGGATCTCATCGCGGCCGGCAAGGTCAAGCACTTCGGCATGTCTGAGGCCGGCGCCAACACCATTCGCCGCGCGCACGCCGTGCAGCCGGTTACGGCGCTGCAAAACGAGTACTCGCTTTGGTGGCGCAAGCCCGAGACGGAGATTATTCCGCTGCTTGAGGAACTTGGCATTGGCCTGGTGCCGTACAGTCCGCTGGGCAAAGGCTTCCTCACCGGCAAAATTGACGAAAGCACCACCTTCGCCAGCAACGACTTCCGCAGCACGCTGCCGCGCTTTACGCCTGAGGCGCTCAAGG
>Ga0326727_10002253_pt1 | contig 67092 bp, 56 predicted proteins | sample MB2enrmetagenome_FD_207643 | JGI IMG/M metagenome (GOLD analysis project Ga0326727, IMG submission 207643) | Lab enriched peat soil microbial communities from McLean, Ithaca, NY, United States - MB29MY | ecosystem: Environmental > Terrestrial > Soil > Wetlands > Peat | place: USA: New York...
TTCCCGCGTCCGCCGCAAACACGGGCGGCTTCCTTCAAGTCGCTGTATCGAAAGCGCGCCGGGCGACGTGTCTGCTGTTCCGGAACATGCTCGACCCGGCGCGCTTCCGATACAGCACTAAGACTTCCGGGGAGTCAGCACGGTAGCACGGACCTGTTCTCTAGGTCCGCGGCAGTTTGCCGTTATTTGGGGGCGAACCGCGGACCTAAAAAACAGATCCGCGCTGCTCGCTGAATCCTATAAGCCCGGCAGAGGGCAGCGCAGACTCTCGCCTTTCCCGAAAGTCTGCGGCTTTTCCTACAAGTCGCGACGCGAGCCCTTGACATCGTGGGTTAGGGCAACGAACTTCAAGCCCGGGCAGCAGAGATCGAGGCCGAGTTTGTGAAGCTCGCTGGCAGGCCGGGGTAGAGCGAAGGTAAGCGCACAGGTACGCGTATTTTGCGTTCCTGTGCGGCTTTTCACTTCGTGTTCGCGACGAGAAACATCGTAACGCTGCTCGAATTGGGAAGATCCTCGGAGGAATCCGTGGGCTGACGGATACCTCCACGCTACCCCTCTTCTGCCAAACTCAATTCGGTGTAGAGGGCAATTTCGTTGCATGAAATCTCAGACCGCCCCACGACCCGATGGCGGAAGCTCCTGAGATAAGACCGGAATTGCAGCGAGAAGGTGAACTAATGAGCCCGTAGGACAGTATTAATGGCGCTGCTCTGGCTTTTAGGGTGAAAACATGGAATGATGTTGATTGGGAGGTCGCTATGGCGGCCATGGAAAAGATTGACTGGTCGGACTGCCCACTCGTCGAGGTGAACCCGGGAGTGCAAAGCGGCGCCCCTGTGCTGCGTGGCACACGAATGCCGGTTGACGCCATTGTAGACAACTTCGATTATGGCGTCAGCGGCGCTGAAATCGCAGAACAGTTTGAAATTCCGCCCGAACGAGTCGAGGCGATTTTGACTTACGTTCAGAGCCACCGCTTTGCGCATCCTGTTTGATAAAAATGTTCCGGATGCCGCTTCCCCCAAAGCCACGATGGAGTGCCGGTTGAGCGGACCCTCAGCAGCGGGTAGCGGAGACTCTCGCCCTTCCAGAGAGCCTGCGGCTTTTCCTTCAAGTCGCGACGCGCGGCGCCCAGGCTGACTGAGGAACCCGCCCCAATGCCAGCGGGACAAACAGGACGCGGAGCGCAGACTCAGGCGCAGTTTGCCTCACCACGCTGTTCTTAATATAGTTATTCTACACTTTGTATGATCCAGTCGTAAAAGGTTGCAGAGTAGTTGAAGATGGTGCAGAGGCCCATGAGCCCCTGGAGATAACCAGCCGCCCCAAGACAGCGCCGCCGAGTGTGGCACTTTGTGAAAGGGAAGCACTCGCCCGGAAGCGGGCTCGGGTTGGCGTTCGTTGACGCCGTGGCCCAAGCCCATGGCGGGACAGTTAAGATATCAGATCATCCGGGCGGGGGCGCCACGGTTTCGCTGCTGCTGCCAGTTAGCGCGATGACGTTGCCGCGCTCTTCCTAGGACAAATAACCGCCTTGTTTTCTTTTTGCTCTCTGCGGCTCTGCGCCTCTGCGCGAAATGCTTCCGAAGCGCTCACCGGGGATTTGCCGCCGTCGGAACGGACTCCAGGAACTCGTAGCGGTCGCGATGCCCCTCCGGCTTGGCTTGGCACTCGACATTGAGGTGCATCACCTCGTTGGTTTGTCCGTACTGCGGCCACTTGGCCAGGCCGGGGCCGTTGGGATCGCGGGTTTTAATGAAGTTCGCCCAGTAGGCATTCATCGTCTTCGCCACCTGGTAGTCTTCAGGCTGCCAGTCCGCTTTCTTTGAATCGAGCGTCGTGAACACGTACTCCAGTTCTGCGGCGTGTGGAGAACCAAAGCTCTTCAGACCGGTTCCCTTCGCTGCCTCTGGAATCGGCACTCTGCGGTCGAACTCGTAGCGGTAAACCGCGTTTCCGGAGGCGGCCTGCACGTCGATCCATTTCCATGTACCGAAGACAATGAACTGGTCACTGGCCAGATCGCCGGCCGACCGGAACGCCTCCTCATCCGTCGACGCGCCGTACACCTTCAGGGCAGCGTCGGCACGAGGCCCGAACTGGCGGCGCAACTGCTCGGCGAACGTCTTAGCGTTAGGCTTCTCCTTTGCCATCAGCACCGCCATGCGAATCTCATCCGCGTTCCAACCGGCCAGCAGAGGGACTTGGCTCTGCTTCCCCTGCGCAAAAATGGAAGGGACGTCGGTGGGAAGAAAGTAGCCGTCCACGATGGGCCAGAAGCCGAACCCGCTGTTCTTTTTCGAGGCCTCGCGGAGCAGGTCGGCAGAGGACATGGCGCGCAATCCGGCCAGATTCTTGCCGCCGAGCGACGCGGCGAAATCCGCGCCCTGCTTTTCAGCTTCCGCAAGCGACAGTTGGCCACGCCCATTGATCTGGCCGAAGAATGCTCCGCTTTCGCCGATCGCCTGCTGGAACAGATGGCGCGAGAGTGGGGAAGCCATCAGCGCGCTGACCGAAAGCGATCCAGCCGATTCGCCGCCAATGGTCACCTTGTTGGGGTCCCCTCCAAACGCGGCGATGTTCCGGTGTACCCATTCGAGCGCCGCAACCTGATCGAGTAGTCCATAGTTGCCGGAGGCTTTATGAGGCGATTCCTTGGTGAGTTCCGGATGAGCGAAGAAGCCGAAAATGCCCAATCGGTAGTTCGCGTTCACCACCACGATGCCGTGCTTCGCAAAGCTCTCGCCATCGTAACGGGGCTCGTCGCTGGATCCCGCCGCGAAGCCGCCCCCGTAAAACCACACGTATACCGGGAGCCCCTTAGCCTTGGCTCGAGGGGGCGTCCAGACCGTCAGCGTAAGGCAGTCTTCACTCATCTCCGGGCCGCGGGAAACGATGTCGCCAAACACCTTGCCCTGAACGCAGCGAGGGCCAAATTCCACGGCCTTGCGCACTCCCTTCCAGGGCTTCACCGGCTGTGGCGGGCGCCAGCGTAGGTCGCCCACCGGCGGGGCCGCGAAGGGAATCCCCCTGAAGATACGCAAAGAGGAGTCGGCGTTGAATGTGCCTTCCAGAGTGCCGCTATGGATCTTGACCTGGTCCGCCGCCATGGCCGTGCTCGCCAGAGCCACGGCAATCAGCAGGAAACTTTTCGTTGTTGCGCGCGCAAGGTTAGTCATGTTGATCTCCCCCGTGAAGTAATCAGCAAACTTCCGCCATACCCCAGCGATCAAGTGTCCCGGCCGGCGGGCTGGCGGGGAGCAAAGCTCTGCGGCAGGGCAGTCTACCACGCGGCTGTCGCAGAGTGAAGCTCTGTGGCTCGCCAGTCTACCACGTGGCTGTCGCAGAGCGAAACTCTGAGGCCTGGCAGTCCACCACCTGGCTGTCGCAGAGTGAAACTCTGAGGCCGGGCAGTCTACCACGTGGCTCTCGCAGAGCAAAGCTCTGGCGCTGGGCATTCTGCCTTGCCTCGCAGGTGCTGTACTAACACAGCGCTGCGCAAATTGCAGGCCTCATCGAGCTTGCAGCGCGGCTCTGCCGCCTGACTTGCGGAAAGGCTGTGCCTTTCCGATGGATGTTCATCGTGATCAACCTCTTTCGCGCAGGCTGGAAGGCTCAGCCTTCCAGCCTGCGCGGAAGAGGGCGAGGGGCGCGGCATTGGCCGGAAAGCCGGAGGCTTTCCGCAAGTCGGGGCGGCAGAGCCGCTCCGCGCACCGACCTGTGCTGCTGATTTGGACAGCTCTGGGGCTTGCCCCGGCCTCGGGAGGTCCACCGGGCAGCTTGGGCCGGGCCTGTCTGACTGATCCCTACCCGGCAAGTGACCCCTCATCCGGCCCGCGACGGCTGGTAAAAGCGCCGTCGCGGTCCACCCTCTCCCCTTCGGAGAGGGCTATGATTCCCACTTTTACCCGCGTGTCCAGCGGAAGATGTGGGACAAGTTCAGCCCCTTGGGAGTGGTCCGCCCTCTCCCCAAGGGAGAGGGCGGACCCACTTTGCGATGCGCTCCGCTTCCGACGTTACGGGTAGCGGTCTCTGGCTACCCTCGCTCAGAACAACGGCATGACGGAGGCGTGCAAGAAAGACCCGGCATGTGCCCTTCGCGGGGTGTATACTGCTGTCCCTTAGAATGCTAAACACGCACTTCGTTATGTTCGTCTCTTGCTCTTGCCGCCGCTGCGCCAGGAACCACCGGGCTCCAACCGACGATTTTGAGCAGGGGAAATGCAACAAATACCCGGCCTGGGAGGCCAGAATGAGACCATTTAACAGGAAAGCAAACATACTTGTGTCTGTCGCCGCACTGGGGGCGGCGCTTTTGATGACCGCTGGTTTGGCGGCCGCGCAGCAAAGCGTGCCGGTGGTGACCGGCGACGCTCGCGTGGACAAGCTATTGAGCCAGATGACGCTCGAGGAGAAACTGACGCTGATCCACGGGACGGCAGAAGACCCGGCGGTCTATCAGGGCCAGGCCGGCTATCTGGCGGGGATCCCGAGATTGGGCATCCCCGGGCTGCGCTTTGCCGACGGACCGCCCGGCCTGCTCACGCGCCATCCTTCGCAGGCGGAGACGGCGACCATGGGCGTGGCCGCCACCTTCAGCGTGAAGGACGCAGAGCTGAACGGGGTGGTCATCGGCCGCGAAGCTCGCGCCCTGGGCATTGACGTCGCCTTGCAGCCGTTTGTGAACATCGACCGCGATTTGCAATTTGAACGCGGCTACAATACGTTCGGCGAGGATCCCTTCCTCACGGGTGAGATTGGCGCCGCCGAAATCCGAGGCATCCAATCGCAGCATGTGATGGCCCAGGTGAAGCATTATGTCGGTTATGACACTGATGGCAGCAACGTTTGGATTGACGACCAGACCCTGCACGAGGTCTATGTCGCGCCCTTCGCAGCGGCTGTGCGAGCCGGCGTCTCGTCCCTGATGTGCTCTTACAACCGGCTGAACGGAACGTTTGCTTGCGGCAACGAGTCGACCCTGACGCGCATCCTGCGCGACGAGGTAGGCTTCAAGGGCTTTGTCACCTCGGATTGGGGCGCCACGCACGGCGTGATCTTCATCAACGCCGGCCTGGACATGGAGATGCCCGGTCCGCCGGCGCCGGGAGGCTTCCCGATTCCGTCCTTCTTTGATTCGCAGCCGCCTCCGCCTCCCCCGCGGCCGTTTGGTGATTTTATTGATGCCTTTTTCGGAGGACGCCTTCCCGAGGAACCGGCTCCCGCGGGCTTCGAGATGGGGGACTTTGGAGTCAAGGTCGATGCCAAGAAGATGCCGCAGGCCCTCAAGGACGGCGCCGTGAATGAGGCCGCCGTAACCCGCGCCGCCGGACGCGTCCTGTACGAGATCGTCAAGTTCGGTTATCTCGACGGCCTATCGAAGCACGAGGTCACCGCGCAGTCGATCGACGCGAACGCCAAGATCATCGAAAAGACCGGCGAAGACGCCGCCGTGCTCCTCAAAAACGAGGGCGGAGCGCTGCCGCTGAAGGCCGCCGACCTCGACCAAGTAGTGCTGATCGGCCCCGGCGCGGGCCAAGTGATGGCCATCGGCATCAGTGGGGAGCGTTCCGTCGGCCTGCCCGAGCGGCAGGTCGGCCCAATCGATGCGATGAGGAAGGTCTCCGGCAACCCGAAGATTGGTTTCGCCGTAGACGACGACATGACCGGCGCCACCGTGCCGGCCAGCGCCCTTAGTCACGATGGGCAGCCCGGCCTCGCGCGCATGAACGCGTCGGGCGCCGTAGTTCAGACCGATGCTCAGCTTGATTTCACGGCCAAGGGCAACAATGCGCTGCCGCCCAACTCGACCCTGACCTGGAAGGGCACGCTGAGCGTGCCGCGCGCTGGCAGCTACTGGATATACCTTCAGGCCCTCGGGACCAACGCCCGCATCTCCATCGACGGAAAACCGCGGGCGGCAACCGGCGCTTTCCAGGGTGGGGTACACGGCGACATTCTCCAGGCCAATCAGGACAACGCCGTGCCCACCACCGACGGCTTGGACGACGTTCGTCGGGCCATCGACTTGGCCGAAGGCGCCCACGCCATCGAGGTCAAGATCACGCCTGACAGCTCGAACGCTCCGGTGCAGGTGCGGCTCAACTGGTACACGCCGGAACAGCGCCAGGCCGACCACGAAGCGGCCATTGCCGCAGCTCGCAACGCGAAGGTGGCGGTGGTCTTCCTTTGGACCCGCCTGAATCCCGTCTTCGGCCTGCCTGGCAAGCAGAACGAGCTGGTGGAGGAGGTGGCCGGGGTCAATCCCAGCACCATTGTGGTGCTGAACACCAGCCAGCCCGTCGCTCTGCCTTGGCTCGGCAAGGTCAAGGCGGTGCTCGAGATGTGGTGGCCCGGGGACGAAGGCGGTTGGGCCACGGCCAATCTGCTGCTCGGCAAGACGAGCCCGGCGGGCCGGCTGCCGGTCACCTGGGCGCGTCGTCTCGAGGACTACGCTGCCACCAACCCCAATCATCCCGAGCGGTCGAAGAAAGGCGTGGAACGCAAAACGACCTTCAGCGAGGGATTAGACCTGGGTTACCGTTGGTTTGACCGCCAGAAGATCGAGCCGCTCTTCCCCTTCGGCCACGGCTTGAGCTACACAACCTTCGCCTACTCCGGCCTGCGTGTTAACAAAGGCTCCGATGGCGGCCTCACCGTGCAGGTCACTATCCGCAACACGGGCCACGTGGACGGCGACGAGGTACCGCAGGTGTATCTGGGTGCGCCCAGTGAAATCCCGGCCGGCGTGCAATTTCCTGTCCGCCTCCTGGGTGCCTTCGACCGCGTCTTCGTTCCGGCAGGTAAGAGCCGGAACGTCACGCTGCACGTGGCGCCACGCCAGTTGCAGTACTGGTCTACGGCAGCCGGGAAGTGGGTCAGGGCGAGCGGCCAACGAACCGTCAGCATCGGCGCTTCCTCCCGCGACCTGCGGGTGGAAAGCACGATCGACTAACCTCTGGCAAGCGGGTGGCACAGGCACTCTTGCCTGTGTCCATGGCTGATGCCTCCCCTGCAGAGCACACAGGCAAGAGTGCCTGTGCCACCACCCGCGAATGGGACGGCGAGAAAATGTAGCGCAGGGCCCGCACTCCGGCCCTGCGACTTTTCAATTCAGCACGTGCTCGTCGGCCGCGCGCTGGAATGCTGCAGACCTGAAAAGCAGGTCCGCGCTGCCCGCATGGAAAGCTCAATGCCAGCGATGAGGCTTGACCGTGACCATGAGCAGGAGTACGGTGAAGGCATAGGAGGCAGAAGGACGATTCGCTATGACCATTATTTTGCAGCCCGAACACGACCGGCTCATTGCGGAGGCGCTGCGTTCGGGCGCCTACCAGAGTTCCGAGGAAGTGATCAAGCAGGCGCTGGAGTTGCTCCGAGAACGGGACGCATGGCTCGCCGAGAACCGTGCCAAGATCGAAGAGGGTTACGCCGCCGCCCAACGTGGAGAGCTGATCGAGAGTGACCAAGTCCGCGCCCAAATGGAAGAGAAGAAACGTGCATGGGCGGCTGAACAGCGTCAGGCATGAGCCGCTATCACTTGACCCCCCAAGCCGCTGGCGACCTCTTCGAAATCTGGAGTTACATCGCCACCGACAGCGTCGAAGCAGCAAATCGAGTTGAGGAAGCCATATACAAGGCTTGCGATTTGCTCGCCGAAGGTCCTTTGCGCGGGCATGCCCGTGAGGATTTGACCAAACATCCGCTTCGTTTCTGGACAGTCCAACCCTATCCGAATTACATCATCGTGTACCATCCCAAGACCGATCCTCTGCAAATCATCCGCATTCTTCACGGTACTCGGAACATTGCGGCAATTCTCAGCGAGAAAGCATAGCGATGGATCAGTGATTCAAGGAGGCACCTATTGACATTGCAAAGGAAGAAATGCTAACTTCCTTTGGAGTGTGCAAAGGAAGGACGCCATGGCGGACGCCAAGAAGTCGGAAGTGCTGCAAGGGACGCTGGACCTGATGATTCTGAAGACCCTTCATGCCTTGGGGCCGCAACACGGATTCGGGATTGCCCGGCGAATCGAGCAGGTCAGCCGCGATGTACTGCATTTGAACGAAGGTACGGTGTATACGTCGTTGTTGCGCCTGCAGCAGCAGGGGCGGATCACGGCGGAGTGGGGGACGTCCGACAACAACCGCAAGGCCAAATTTTACTCGATCACGGCGCGGGGCGAGAAGTGGCTTGCGGTGGAGACCGAGAATTGGGAGCGGTTTTCGGGCGTGGTAGGGCGTGTGTTGCGATTGGAAGGGAAGGGATAGCCATGGCTAATGGGCGGATTTCCAGGCTACGCGGGTTTGCGGCGAGGCTGCTGGGACTTTTCGCGCCTCGAAAACGGGACAGCGACTTCGACCAAGAGGTGCGGGCGCATTTGCAGTTGCTGGCCGACCGTTTTGTCGCGCAAGGGATGTCGCGGGAGGACGCCGCGGCAGCGGCGCGACGTCAGTTCGGAAATACGACACTGCTCGAGGAAGAGCGGAGGGAATTGCAGACGCTGGTGTCCGTGGAGGAGTTGGGGCGCGACCTACGCCACGCGCTGCGCAGCCTGGGACGAAGTCGCGCATTCGCCGCGGTTGCGGTCGCCACGCTGGGATTAGGAATTGGCGCCGCGACCGCGATTTTCAGCGTCATTGACAACGTGCTGCTCGAACCATTCCCTTATAAAGATGCGGGACGCATGGTGTTTCCGCGGATTCACGATACTGCGGGAGCTCAGGAAGAGGGGCGTCAAGGATACACCCCGAATGAACTTCTGGAGTTTGCCGGGCAGAACCACGTGTTTGAAAGCGTCACTGGGACTTCCGATGATCCCGTGCTTTACCAACACGGAGAAGGCGTCGAGTTTCTTTACGGAGCGGACGTCACGCCGGGCACATTTGAGTTTTATGGTTTGCCGGCGCTATACGGCCGCGTACTACAACCGGCAGATTACCACCCAGGAGCGCCGCCCGTATTCGTTATGCGGTATAAGACCTGGAGGGAGCGTTTCAACGGCGATTTGGGAGTGTTGAACAAGACTTTTGTGCTGAATGGAACGGCGCGAACCCTGGTCGGAATCATGCCGCCGCGCTTTGGCTGGTATGACGCGGATCTGTGGATTCCCCAGACGCCACTTCCGGGAGCGTCGACGGGCTTTGCGGGATTGCCGGCGCGCTGGTTCCTGGTGGGGCGGCTGAAGCCGGGCGTCTCGAGTGCGCAAGCCGCGGCTGACCTGACGGTCATCGCCAACCATCTGGCGAAAATCCATCCGCAGGATTATCCCGCGCACTTCCAGGTGTTAGTCAAGCGGCTGGGTGATTCGGTGGTGGGGCGATTCGAGTCCACGCTGTACACGGTTCTAGCGGCCGTCGGGTTGCTGCTGCTGATCGGCTGTGCCAACGTAGCGAACTTGCTGCTGGCGCGAGCGACGTCGCGAGAGAAGGAGTTCGCGCTGCGCGCGGTGCTCGGAGCCGGCCGGGCTAGACTGGTGCGACTGCTGCTGGTCGAGAGTCTCGTCTTGGCGATCGGTGGAGCGGCGCTGGGCGTGCTGATTGCGTGGGGCGGATTGAAATTGATTGTGACGGCGATGCCACAGGATTTGATTCCGTCGGAATCCGTAATCGAGCTGAACCCGCCGGTGATGGCTTTCACGCTGGTTTTGGCTGTATTGACCGCACTGATTTTCGGCCTGGCGCCGGCGCTCGCAGCGGCGCGGCGCGATTTGAACGATCCCCTGCGCGATAGCGGCAAGGGAGCGATCGGCGGATTTCGCACCGGGCGGATGCGCGATGCGGTGGTGGTGATGGAAGTGGCGGTGTCGCTGACGCTGCTGGTGGGCGCAGGGCTCTTGATGCGGAGTTTTGTGGCGCTGCGCGAAGTGCATTTGGGACTACAGGCGGATCACGTCTTCGAAACAGTGTTGCTGGTGCCTGCCGATCGCTACAAAACGGCGGCGCAAGTGAGCCGATTTTTCCAGCCGCTGCTGGCGCGTGTGAAGGCGCTCCCCGGGGTGGTGGAGGCGACGGAATCGAGCGCACTGCCACCCTACGGTGGTGAGGACAGCACGGTGGAGATCTCCGGCAAGTCGCACCAGGAGCTATGGCACACGCTGGTGCAAAACGCCAGCGAGGGATATTTCCGGGTGCTGCGCATTCCGTTCAAGATGGGGCGGGCGTTCAGCGAAACGGAAATCAGCGACGCCGGAAAGGTAGCGGTGGTGAACGAGACGTTTGTCTCCAGGTACCTTCGCGGTGAAGATCCGATCGGGCGTAGAGTCAAGCTGGCGAAGCTCGCGAGCCTTGCGGATCCGGTGCGCGAGCCCTGGTTCGAAATCGTGGGAGTGGTGGCTGATGTCACCAATCAGGGCCCGCCCGTCTACGGCGGGGGCGGCCTACAGGCTCCGGTCGAACCGCAAGTGTGGGTGCCGTACACCGTCACAGGTTCGGGAGCGCAGTTTCTGCTGGTGCGCTCGCAGCAAACCCCCATGGCGCTGATGAATGACGTGCGGAAAGCCGTGTGGGCAACTGATGCCGGTGTGGCCCTGGTTTATCCGGACGCACTGGAGGAGGTGATCAGCCGGCAATTGTATGGGGGCCCTCGCTTTGCCTTCCTGCTGATGATGATTTTCGGGTGCGTGGGGCTGATTCTTGTCACGGTGGGCGTTTATAGCGTGCTGGCGTACGCAACGGCGCGGAAGACGCATGAGATCGGAATCCGCATGGCCCTGGGCGCGGAACCTGCGGAAGTGCTTCGCTTGGTAATCGGGGCGGGCTTGCGGCTGGTGGCGGCGGGAATTGCAATTGGATTGCTCGTTAGCCTGTCGCTGGGGCGAGTCATCGAGGCGGAGTTGTGGCGTGGAGTGAAACCCTATGATCCGGCGACCTTGGCGGGCACGACTTTGTTGTTGCTGGGAACCGGTGCCTTGGCGTGTTGGATTCCGGCGAGAAGAGCAGCGCGAGTGGACCCGATGGTGGCCCTACGTTATGAATAGGTGAGCAGATTGGGCTGGTGGCACAGGCACTCTTGCCTGTGTCCAAGGCGAAGCATCATATGAACCACCAAGACACCAAGGCACCAAGAGAGCCCAAGGCAAGACATTCAGCGAACTGCCTATGGTCTCTTGGTGTCTTAGTGTCTTGGTGGTGAAAGGGTTTGAAGAAGTCCTCCTGGCGTTCCCGTCCCATCCCTATACGCTTTCCATCGGCGCCGCAATTGACTATGATGGTGTGGGTTGCAGCACGAAAATGGCGCCTCAATCAAAGGGCCTCCAGAACGACGATCGCGTTGCCGTCGTGGGCGGTGGACCTGCCGGCTCGTTCTTCGCCATCCATCTTCTTCGGGAAGCCAAACGCCTCGGTCGAAACATCGAAGTCGTCATCGTCGAGAAACGTAGTCCGATGGACGCGGACTCCGACGACTTTCAATGCCGAGGATGCAACTTCTGCGCCGGCCTTATCTCACCGAGGTTGAATAAGATACTCGACGACCAGGGCCTGGTGGTTCCGGAGGAGATCATCCAGGGGCGCGTCGACTACGTCTGGATACAGGGCCAGTGGAAGAACTTCCGGCTTCGAGTTCCCAAAGAAATGCAGATGTACTCGGTATTCAGGGGTTCATTACCCGGCCGAAGAAGCGGCAGGCCTGCGGGGTTCGATGGGTTTCTTCTGGGCGAGGCGGTCAAGGAAGGCGCGCGTATTGCGTATGGAGAAGTCCGGGCGATTTCCTATGCTGCCTCGGGGATGCCCAGCCTGACGGTGAGGACAGGACAGGGCGATAAGGTTTCGCTCGAGGCCAGCTTTGTGACTATCGCCACCGGAATCAATGGGCACTGTGGATTCGATTATCGTGACGATGCGCTCATCACCTCGGTCAAGCGATTGAATCCCGCCTTCGTTCCCGGCAGGTCGCGAAAAGCCTGCATCTTCGAGCTGGAAGTGGGTGAAGACTATCTCGAGCGCAATCTCCACCGGGAAATCTATTTCATCGAATATGGCTCGAAACGCCTGAACCTGGAGCACAGCGCGCTCATTCCCAAGGGCGGGTTCTTGACCGTCGCCATGATTGGCAAGTGCATCGACGATGCGGTCTTGCCACGCGACGGGCACCAGGTGGTTCACGATTTTCTGACGCTGCCTCAGATCGACCGCATCTTGCCGGGGATCGCGGCGGCTCCCATCACCTGCGCGTGTGTTCCCCGAATGACTGTGACCACTGCAAAGTTCCCTTTTGGTGACCGGTTTGCCGTCATCGGCGACGCCGTGGGATCGCGTTTGAACAAAGATGGTCTGTACTCGGCTCACGCCACCGCGAGCCAACTGGCCAAGACCGTGCTCGTGGACGGCATCGACCAGCAAGCGCTTGCCAGGGGATATGGGAAGGCAATCCACTGGCTGGAGGCGGACAACCGCTCCGGACGGATGGTATTTGGCATTAGCCGGGTAGCGTTCACCCGCTCGTTGGTCAGCCGCATCGTGTACCAGGCATTTGCCACCGAGTGCAAAGTGCGAGACGGGCGTAGCAGGCCCTTGAGCGTCGTGCTTTGGAAGATTGCCAGCGGCACCGTGGACTACCGGGAAGTGCTTCGCGATATGTGCGGTTTCGGCGTGCAGCGTTCCATTCTCGTGGGTGCGGCGGTTACGGTGAGAAACCTGGCGTTCGAGGTGCTCTTCGGCCTGAAATGGGGGGACTACGGCCGATACCCGACCGTCGTGCTGAGAGAGAAGCGCGAAGTGCTCAAGGGGGAACTGGCGTCGAGCTTGGGGAAGGAGCTCGGCCGGTCGCCCGACTTCGAACGCATGTACGCGATCAAGATCCGCGGTTCTGGGGAAGAGATCATGGAGGAACTCGCTAAGTTTGGCCGGCCGGCGGCCAGGTTCGCTAACCTCCGATTCCTCGATGTTCGACAGATACAGGGGATCCCCAACCAAGTCGGATCGGTGATTCGATACCGAATACCGTTCTTCGGATTGGGCGCGGAAATGCATTTGACCCAAAGGATCGGCTTTGAAACCTTGCTCTATCAAGTCGACGAACAGCTTGTCGACCACGGTAAGCTCATCTTCAATGTCGCACCCACCAAGGACGGAAACCGTCGACTCGCCATTTACGCGTCCTTCGACTATAAGAGAGGCAAGGGCATCGCGAGCCGGGGTGTTTGGGCGATCGCCAGGTTGTTGTTTCCGGGATTCGTGCATGACATCGTGTGGAACCATGCCCTGTGCACCATCAAGGAAGAGGTCGAGCAGAAGCACGCCCCGCCGCTCGGACGGTAATCAGCAGCAATTCGATTGCCTCTGGGGATGTTTCTTGCTAAATTCAAACGTTTACTCTGGCGGAGGCGCTTCCTTCCTGCGCGGGCTGCTTTAGGAGGGTGCCCGGACCTCGGAGTATTCATTTGATCATTCAAGGAGTCGAAACTCTATATGGCGAATAATTCTAAAGGCACAATCGGGATTCTTACGGGCGGGGGCGACTGTCCCGGACTCAACGCGGTGATCCGGGCGGTGGTCCGGCGCGCGGAGCAGCTCGGATACAAGGTTATGGGTGTGAAGGACGGGTGGAGGGGAATGCTGAAAGCGGACGCGGAGCCGCTCACTTTGGATTCTATTTCCGGGATTCTGCCGCGCGGCGGCACGATCCTCGGCACCTCTCGCACCAACCCGCTGAAAAAGGAAGAGGACAAGAAAACTCTGCTCGCCAACCTCAAGACCATGGGAATTGATTACCTCATAGCGGTGGGAGGCGAGGACACTCTGGGCGTGGCCCGGCAACTCGTCAATGACAACGTTAAAGTCGTCGGCGTTCCTAAGACCATCGACAACGACGTGGACGGCACGGATCAGACATTCGGGTTCGACACGGCCGTCATGATCGCTACGGAGGCGGTTGACCGCCTGCACACCACGGCGGAATCGCATCACCGCGTAATGGTGGTCGAGGTGATGGGGCGCCATGCCGGATGGATTGCGATTATGTCCGGCCTGGCCGGCGGGGCGGATTGCATTTTGATTCCGGAGGAACCGAAAACCATCGAGGAAATCTGCGGGATCATCCAGCGGCGGCGTGCCCGAGGCAAGAAGTTCTCCATCGTGGTTGCTTCGGAGGGGTTCCAGCTCAAGGGCCAAGACGCCCTCGTGACCAAAGACAAGCAACTCGACCAGTTCGGTCACGTACTGCTGGGGGGCATCGGCGAGCGCCTAGCGAAGCTCATCGAGAAGCAGACCGGTTTCGAAACCCGCTCCACGGTGCTGGGCCACACGCAGCGTGGCGGTTCGCCCACCGCTTTTGACCGCGTGCTGGGGACCCGTTACGGGATCAAGGCCGTGGATTTGATCGAAGAAGGCAAGCTGGGCCACATGGTTTGCTTGAAGGGCAATCAGATCACTTCCATTCCCCTGCTGGAAGCGATGACCAAACTGCACCTTGTGGATCAGGAATGGATCCGCATGGCGGAAGTCTTCTACGGGTAGTCCCTTAGCGTTCGACCGGGACCGAACGTGTGCGGACTCTTCCGCGCAGAAGCGCATTGAGTTCGAGAGAGAATTTGGGCAAGACGGAGAGTGGAAGGCAGACGAGTAAAGCGCGAAAAGCCAGCAGTGCTTCTTTGGCGATGAGGTCAAAGTCGTGGAAGTCAAGGTCAATCTGATTCCAGACTTCTGGAGACCGGTCGCCCGTCCGCTCCGCTTGGCGGCAGGTACGCCGGAACTCTCCCGTCACGATTTCCGCGGCGCGGCGCAGCAGGCGGAGTTGAAGCTGATAGCGGCGGCGGGAGCTGAAAACCGATTGGTCCAGAAGCTCATGCATCCGCACGTAGTCGACCATGGGTTTGGACTTGAAGCGATGGGCGTGGATGCTGCGCGGCGTGACCATCACTTGGGCGTCCGAGAGGCGTTTCGCCAGGGCATCCAGGAGGCCTGCGACGATTCTCGCCATGCCGTCCCACGCGGAGGCAGAAAGCCGGACCATGCGCCAAGCCATGTCGTGGCGACCGGCGTCCCGCTCCTCAAACGCATCGTTGAGGGAAATGCCAAGTATGGCGGTCCTTGCCTCAACTTCCGGCGCAAAACCGTCATAGACGGCCTGCCGCTCCGGTCCCAAGGGCACCAGACCTGTCGGCGGGCGCTGATCCGGCGGCTTCATCCACAGCAGACGTCGTAGCAGAAAACCCACGCCGGCCAGAATCAGGATACCCGCCACCCAATGCATATCAGGCAGTATAGAGAATTGGCAGTTGCCAAGCAAGGTAAGGTGCAAAAACCTTTTTCTCATCTCTTCTCCTGATTTCTTCTCCTCATTTCTTGACACTTCTTCCGGCGCAACCCTATAATTGCTGCTCTTGTCCGTAATGACACTCTGCTGCTTCTCGGCGGGTCTATTTCGTGTCCACAACCGAACTTCGCGACCTCATACTGCAACGGCGGAAGAAGCTCCAAACCATTGCCGAATTGGGTTTCGAGCCGTATCCAAGGCATTACGACCCTACTCACACCATCCCGCAGATCTTGAGCGCCTATTCCTCTTCTTCCACGGAGGAGTTGAGTGCCCAGAAAATCTCGGTAAGGGTGGCGGGGCGAGTGATGACCATCCGGCCCCACGGGAAAGCCGGCTTTGCGCACTTGGCGGGGGGTGGCGCGCGCCTGCAAATCTACGTGCGTTTGGACGCCGTGGGAGAGCTCGAATTCCAGCTCTACAAGCTTCTCGACATTGGCGACCTCATCGGCGTCGCCGGTTATCTCTTTCGCACCCACACCGGTGAGCTGACCATCCACGCCGAACACCTGCAATTCCTGGCCAAGGCACTGTTGCCTTTGCCCGAAAAATGGCATGGCCTCACCGACCTGGAGCTCCGGTACCGCCAGCGCTACCTGGACCTCATGGTGAATGAGGAATCCCGAAGGACTTTCGAGCGGCGTGGCCGGCTGATTCGCGCGCTGCGGGGATTTTTGGAAGGCGAAGGCTACCTCGAAGTGGAAACCCCCATGATGCAGCCGCTGGCAGGCGGCGCCATGGCCCGGCCTTTCATTACTCACCACAACGCTTTGGACCTCAACCTTTACCTGCGCATCGCTCCCGAGCTTTACCTCAAACGGCTCACCGTGGGAGGCCTTGACCGCGTTTACGAGATCAACCGGAATTTCCGCAACGAGGGGATTTCCATTCAACACAACCCCGAGTTTACGATGCTGGAGTTTTACCAGGCTTACGCCGACTACCAGGATATGATGGACCTGACGGAAAGAATGCTGCGGCATGTGGCACTGGCCGTCCTGGGAACGGTCGATTTCGACTATGGCGAACATCATATTTCCTTCGCCGAATTCCAGCGTTTGAGGATGAAAGAGGCGGTGGGCAAATTCTGGCCGGAAGCAGCCGGGAAGGGGCCTTCAGAGGAAGATCTGGCGGAACCCAAAGCGATCTTCAAATGGGTCGAGGCTTTCAACCGCTGGGCGGGGAGCGACCCCGGCCAAGGGTATGAGCCCCTGGAGTTGCCTGAGGGTGCGGCCCCGGGTACGGCTCTCGCAGAGCTGTTTGAGCATGTGGCGGAGAGTCGTTTGATCCAACCGACCTTCATCCTGGATTACCCGCTCGAGGTTTCGCCGCTGGCCAAGCAGAAGTCTGAAGATCCCAATTTCGTTGAGCGCTTCGAGCTTTATATCGCCGGCATGGAAATCGCCAACGCCTTCAGCGAGCTCAACGACCCCACCGAACAACGCGACCGCTTCGAGTATCAACAACTCCTCCGCGAAAAGGGTGACCTGACGGCCCACGCCATTGACGAAGACTATATTCGCGCCCTCAGCTACGGCCTGCCGCCCACCGGCGGGGAAGGCATCGGCATCGATCGCCTTGCAATGCTGCTCACCAACTCGCGCTCCATACGCGACGTCATCCTGTTCCCTCTGATGCGCCCGGAAAAACCTGGGGTCTAGCCGCCGCTGCTCAGAGCCAACGTTGTCATTCTGAGCGAGGATAGCCGAAGACCACTATCCGTGATGTCAGAAACGGAACGTAGGCTCGAGACCCCCTCACCCGTCCCGCCTCCCGATGAATTACATCGGGACGGCGGGACACCCTCTCCCCCAAGGGGGAGAGGGCGGCCCTCTCCGTTGGGGAGAGGGTGGACCGCGACGGCGCTTTGACCAGCCGTCGCGGGCCGGGTGAGGGGTCACTTCCGTCATGCCTAAGTTGCTCAATGGAAACGAGTGATGCATCGAGTTTCTTGAGAGGCCACAGCTGTTTGGGGCCGAAGAGTCGTTGCAGTCTCTTTGAATAGCCAAGCAGTGAATCTACCCCCCAAGCTACGGAGATCCTTCGTCGTCCGCCAATAAGAATGGCGGACTTCTCAGGATGGCAAGTCGCTTCGCCCACAGTTAGCGGGCTGCCTACGCCGCGGCAACATGCTGCGAGAGGCAGTTCGACACCGTCATAATGATTTCCCAAGGGGCGGGAGGCTTTTCAATGTAATCGTGCGCTCCCAGGTACATCACATCCAAATAACTGCGCATGTCCACAGAGCGCGTCAGCACCAGGACAGGGCGACGCCGGTCGAGTTCGATGGCGCGCTCGAGCAGGGGTTGCCCCTCGAAGGTTTGCCCTCCCTGGCTCAGGATAATCAGGTCGTACCATGCACGCTCGAGCCTCTCGGCGCCCTCGAGGTAGGACGTGCAACAATCCACCTGATGCCCCTGCTCCTGGAGCAGCGAGGTATAAAGCTGCAAGTCCTTGGTGTCTTCATCCACCAGCAGGATCTTGCCTCTTGCTACCCTCCTCTGGACATGGTTCAAGACTCTCGTTGTGACTCCTTCCGGCATTCCACACCTCACTACCTATATCGGTCGATGACCCTTGACGCATGAATATGGACTTGGGCTGGGGGAGATTTTGGATTTGGGATTAACCTTGGCGGCTGCCTTCTGCCAACTGAAAGTAGGGGGGCTCGGGACTGAGGCAACTTTGGATTTGCTGTCCTGGAATTTGAAATCTTGGATTTTGGATTGACTTAGCTTACTGCCTACTGCCCACTGCTTTTGAAGAGCCGCAGAGCCTGCCCTGAGCGGAGCGAAGGGTCCGGAGAGCGGGACCTGCGCTACTCCTGCCTACTGCCCACTGCCTACTGCCGCAGGTAGGCTGGGTTCACGTGGCGAGCACCGGAGGCCATGAGGTTTTCCGCCTCCGCGCGAGTTTTGATCCCCCCCCGCGCGCCCAGCGCGGTGCAGTTGAGTGCGGCCATGGCGTTGGCAAAGTCTAGAATTCTCCCGATTTCCCATTCCGCCAGCAGCCCGTAAATGAATCCGCCATGGAAGACGTCTCCTGCGCCCGTGGTATCCACGGTTTCGACGACGAATCCCGGTGAATAGTGGAACCGCCCTGTCTGGTAAATCAACGCGCCGTCCCGGCCCAGGGTCATGCCGGGCGCCTTCATCTTGTACTCGGTGGCCATGTGCTCGAGGACTCGGAACGGGTCGGCCTGTCCGGTCAGCGTGGGAAGAAACTTGGTCGAAGCAATCAAGTAATCGATATAAGGGAAAAGGCTTTCAACCTTCTTGTAAACCGTATCCAGATCGGCGACCACGGGGACGCGGGCGCGCCTGGCCCAGCGCGCGGCCTTCAGGCAGGCCTCAACGTCGCACCCATCCAGGTGCAAGACGCGGGTGGTGGTGATGGCGTCCCGGGTCAACTCTGCCGGGTTAAGGGTCAAGCGCGCATCGCGGTCCCAAAACACCGTGCGCTCCCCCGTCGCCTGATCCACCAGGATATAGCCGAATTGATTTGGCGTGGCGGGAACCACGGGCGTATAGCGCACGTCCACTCCCTCACGTTTCAAGCTGGCAAGCTGAATCTTGCCGCCCTCATCATCGCCAACCTTGCCGATGTAGCGGGTGCGCAACCCCAGCCGCTGGCAGGTGACCAGCGCGGTGGCCACCTGCCCACCCGCGTGCACGGACGAGGATAACACCCGCTCCTTTCCTCCCAGGGCAGGGAAGTCGCGTACTATGAGCACCGTGTCGGTGGCATTCAGTCCGAGTCCAACAACATCGACTGTGTTTTTCCTCAAGCCTGTCCTCCTTCGAGCAGGGGAGGTAAAATACTCTACCACTTCCGCTTGAAGAAGTGGCCTTGGGGAAGCACCGCCCCTTCCGCGCGCGCGACTAATCCCGAATGAGCACCGACGTGTCCTGCTGATTTGGACAGCGGCCGGGGCAAGCCTCGGCCCTACATGCCAATTTGGGACACTGCCCTGTTTCTTGACAGCTTGCGGCAAGGCGAATACAATAAAGAGTGGAGCGTGGTAGCCTCTAATCATTTGAGGCCCTGTGAGTAAGGTTCAAGATGAGAGATCATGGCGAGCTTCCCAGACGCGAGCGTGACATCCTGGTTGCCTTGGTGCGCCAGTTCATTGAGACGGGGGCCGCGGTGGGCTCAAAAACCTTGGCGGAGAGACTCCCGGATGCTCCGAGTTCGGCAACCATCCGGAATGCGATGGTGAACCTGGAATCCCTGGGGTATCTCTCCCAGCCGCACATTTCCGCCGGGCGCGTCCCGACGGACAAGGCCTACCGTTACTACGTGGACCGCACGGTGAGTTCTTCGCGGCTCGCTCCAGCCACCGAGGAATACATCCATGAGCGGTTGCGGGCGGAAAGCGGCGCCTTGGAGCAGATGATGTCCAGCGCCTCGCGTGTTCTTTCCGAAGTTTCGCACAACGTGGGGCTGGCCCTGTCGCCGGCGCTCGAGGAAAAGGTGCTCGAGCACATCAAGTTCGTGCTGCTCCCGGAGCGCCGCATCCTGGTGGTGATCGTCTCGAAGCCGGATTTGGTGGAAAGCAAGGCCATTCGTTTGGACGAAACTTTTTCGCAGCAAGAGCTCGACCGAACGGCGGATTTCCTGAATGGGGAGTTTTGCGGCTGGTCGCTGGGCGCCATTCGCCTTGAAATCTTCAAGCGGATGGAAGAAGAAAAGGTCCTGGCCGACCGTTTGCTCAAGAATGTGGCCATCCTCTTCATGTGGAGCGCCTTGATCAGTGAAGGCCCCGGCTCGTTGTTCGTGGATGGCACAGCGCAGATCCTCAACCATGTGGAGTTCGACGATATATGCAAGATCAAGGAGCTCCTGGAGACCTTCGAGGAAAAGGCCAAGCTGGTCAGGATACTCGGCGCCTGCCTCAACACCCGGGAGGCCGGAGTCCGAATCTTGATTGGCCGCGAGAATTCTGAAAGTCGGATGCATAATTGCACCCTCGTTGTCGCGCCGCTGCATTACCGGGACCGCGCCGTGGGAGCGCTGGGGGTCGTCGGTCCGACGCGCATGGAGTACGACCGGGCCATCAGCACCGTGGACTATATCGCCCACCTATGCAGCAGGCTCCTCAGTGCCAACTGATTGGAAGGTCATGGAGAACGAAAAAAAACAGCTTGCCACACCCCTGCCCGACGCTCGAGGGCCATCCTTCACCTCAGGTCTGAAGGAGAATGCCGCGCCTGGGAGTGAAGACACCGCCGCAGCAAGCCTGGAAACTGCGCTGGCGTACGAAAAGCTGAAGGAGGAAAATGCGGAGCTCTATGAGCGCTTGCTGCGCAAGCAGGCGGAACTGGAGAATTTCCGCAAGCGGGCTCAGCGGGAAAAGGAAGAGTTTCGCCTGCACGCCTCCGAGGACTTGATCCGCGCCTTGCTGCCGGTTCTGGACGGGTTCGAGCGAGCCTTGAGACAGCGCACCTCGGCAATCCCCGAACCCTTTTATCAGGGGATGGAATTGATCCACCGGCAGTTGTCCGACGTCCTGGCCCGGGCGGGTTTGGAGGCGATCGAAACAGCCGGCCAGTTGTTTGACCCGCATCTCCATCAGGCGGTCGAGACGGTCGAGGAAGCGGGCCGGCGCGACCAGGAGATCGTGGAGGAATTGCAACGGGGTTATAACCTGAAGCACCGCCTGCTTCGGCCTGCCATCGTCAAAGTGGCGGTGAAGCCCAAGGCCGCTGGTTCCCAAGCTGCGGAAGAAACGACGAAAGCTGACTGAGGGCATTCCGGCTGCGCTGCGTCGAAAGTCATGGGTACGGGGGGGTCGCGCATACATTGCTTTTTATGTAGGCGCGACCTGGGTATGTGGGCAGAATTGAGGCGCATACATAAAAAGCAATGAATGCGCCACCCGAGCCGGTGGAAGAATTCTTGACTCCTCGACTTTCGACTCGCGACTTTTCGACTTAGCGGGGTTGAGCGTTGAATAACAAGCGAGACTATTACCAAGTTCTGGGTATTGACCGCCAAGCGTCCGAGCAGGACATCAAGAGCGCCTACCGTAGACTCGCCATGCAGCACCACCCGGACCGCAACCCCGATAATAAAGAGGCAGCGGAGGAGAAATTCAAGGAAATCACCGAAGCTTACAGCGTGCTCGCGGACTCGCAAAAGCGGTCCAGCTACGATCAGTTCGGGCATGCTGGGGTAAGCTCGAGCGGCGGCTGGGGCCCTGACTTCTCCTCGACCATTTTTTCGGATTTCGAGGATCTGTTTGGGGACTTTTTCGGTTTCGGCGGATTTGGCCGGGGTCCACGCCAGCGCCGACGCGCTTCCCGTGGCGCCGACCTGCGATATGACCTCGAGATCTCTCTCGAAGAAGCGGCGCGCGGTCTGGAAACAAAGATAAAGATTCCCCGTTCAGAAACCTGCGGCGATTGCCACGGCTCCGGAGCGAAGAAAGGCAGCGAACCCGTCACCTGTCCGGCCTGCGGTGGGCGCGGCCAGATTCGACATCAACAGGGCTTTTTCAGCGTTTCGCGCACCTGCCCGCATTGCCAGGGAATGGGGCAGGTGATCCACGAGGCTTGCCCGATTTGCCGGGGGAAGGGCCAGGTTCAGCAGGAGAAAGTCCTGGGCCTCAAGATTCCGGCGGGCGTTGAGGAGGGGACGCGCTTGCGGGTGAGCGGGGAAGGTGAAGCGGGTGACATGGGGGGCGCGCACGGCGATCTTTATGTTGTTCTGCGAGTCCGCGCGCATCCCTATTTTGACCGTCAGGGCAACGACCTTTACTACACTATCCCCGTCTCCATCACCCAGGCCACGCTGGGCGCGGAGATCAAGGTCCCTACACTCAAGGGCCAGGAAAGGCTCAGGATCCCCGAGGGAACTCAAAACGGATCGGTGTTCCGCCTGCGAGGCTGTGGAATGCCCAGCGTGGACGGACGAAGGCAAGGGGATTTGTACGTATCGGTCTATGTGGTCGTTCCCACCCGGCTGTCGCGGGAGCAGCGACGAATGTTCGAATTGCTGCACCCGGCGGTGCGAGTGGAAAATCGCCCCCTGGAGCGCCGTGCCTCCGAGAAGGTCAAAGACATGTTCGGATAGATGGGGAAGAGTAGGTGTCAGGTACTAGGGGCTGGGGACTGGGTGCTGGGGGCTAGGGAAGAACAGGGGGCAGTAAGCGGTAGGCAGCAGGCCGGATCAATCCAAAACCCAGAATCTAAAATCCAAAATTGCCCTAGCCCCTAGTCCCTAGTCCCTAGCCCCTAGCCCCTTTTCCCCGAGGTCGGCCCGCCAGCAGCGATACACCGTCAGGAGGATCTTGGCTCCCGCGCACATGCTGCCCCGGAAGGTTCCGGAGACCTTCGACTCTCCCAGCCGGCGCCGGAAGTATTTCACGGGCGCCTCGGTCACGCGAAGTCTGAGGCTTGCAGCTTTGGCCTGCATTTCCACGTTCCAACCGAAATCACGATCCTGGAGGTTCAGCCGATTAAGCGCCTGGCGGCTGAGAATGCGCAGGGGACCGAGGTCGGTGAAGGAGACATGCCAGAGTTTGCGAATGAGCAGAGTCGTCAGCCAGTTTCCGAAGCGTTGCAGAGGAGTCAAGGAGCCGGGTTGGGGGCTGCCGAGGACTCGCGAGCCTATGACCATGTCCCATTCCTCATCTTCGAATCGGCGAACAAGCTGCGCGAGGTCAGCGGGATCATCAGAGAGGTCCGCGTCCATAAAGGCCACAGCGTGGACTTGCGGCGCAAGGTGTGCCAGCCCTGCCTGACAAGCTTGCCCATAACCCCGCCGCGGTTCTCGAACCACCTCCGCCCCCGCTGCCTGCGCCACTTGCGCGGTTCCGTCATCGCTGCCATTGTCCACAACGATGACCTGACAAAAGAGGCGGCGCGGAAGCCGATTCAAAACCAAGCCGATCGATTCAGCTTCATTAAGCGCGGGGATGATGAGTGCGTACACGGCTCGGATTCTACCAAAAAAGTAGGTCTCAGGTGTCAGGTGCCAGGTGTCAGGTTGTAGGGGCTGGGGACTGGGGGCTAGGGGGCTGGGGAAAAACAGAAGGCAGTAGGCAGAAGGCAGTCGGCAACAAGCGGCGTGCAGTTCGCAGAGTTAATCCAAAATCCAAAATCCCCCAGTCCCCAGCCCCCAGCCCCCAGCCCCTGTTCTTTGAATCTAAAATCGAAAATTGCCCTAGTCACGCATGTAGTATAAAATCTTAAAGGAGCCAATGCAGCGACAGGAGCTATCCCCAAAGCAGCCAGCGGACGAGCGGGAACCTCGCCGGAGCCCGCGACGCCGATTTTTCGAGACGCGTTACTGGTTGCGGGACCTCATCCTTTCCATCCTGCTGGCCTTCATCGTCATTGTTTTCCTCTACCAGCCGGTGCAGGTGGAGGGAACCAGCATGATGCCGCGATTAGAGAACCACGAGCGGATTTTCATCAACAAATTCGTCTACCGCTTCGAGCCCATCCGAAGGGGTGACATCGTGGTCTTCTGGTATCCCCTGGATCCGTCGAAGTCTTATATCAAACGCGTTATAGGCTTGCCGGGTGAGTGGGTGAGCATTCAGGATGGCCGGGCGCTGGTGAACGGCGCGCCTCTCGCGGAACCCTATCTCCCCGCCTATTACCTGGATCACCAGAGCTATCCACCCGTTCACGTCGAGCCGGATCACTACTACGTGCTGGGCGACCACCGGGACTCCTCCAACGACAGCAGAGTCTGGGGGACCGTCGATCGCAAATACATTTACGGCAAGGCCGTGTTCGTCTATTGGCCTTTCAGTGAGTTTGGACCGCTGGAATGAAGAACAGTCGACAGTCAAGAGTCGAAAGTCGAGAGTCAAGAGTCGAGAGGCAAGAGCAAAGATTCAGGCCGAAAGTCAAGACCCTGGACACGCGCGCTGTAAAGTTACCCGACAGTATGAACTCTTGACTTTCGACTCTCGACTTTCGACTCTTGACTGTCGACTGTCGACTGTTAACTTGCATGGACGCGATACTCGCCTTAGAGGATGGGAAGATATTCCGGGGGCACGGCTACGGCGCCTCCGGCGAACGTTTTGGTGAGGTCGTCTTTAACACTTCGCTTTCCGGCTACCAGGAAATCCTCACGGATCCCTCCTACGCGGGTCAGATTGTTATTCTGACTTACCCTCACATCGGCAATTACGGGGTAAACCCGCTGGACTCGGAATCCGCGCGACCCTATGCGGAGGGTCTGGTGGTGCGTGAATTATGCGAGCTTGCCAGCAACTGGCGGTCGGTCGAGGAAGTATCGGATTTTCTGGCGGAATACGGCCTCCCGGTGATCTCTCACATCGACACGCGCGCCCTGGTGCGGCACTTGCGGCAGTATGGCAGCAAGCGCGGCGTGCTTTCGACCGTGGATTTCGATGAAGCCAGCCTGCTGGCCAAGGCCAAAGACGTTCCGAGTATGGTGGGGCTCGACCTAGCCAGCCGGGTCACTACGCTCTGGCGTTATCAGTGGACGGAACCGACGCGCGACATTTTCACGGGAAGTAAGCAAATGGAGCGGCGGGCTCGCTTTCATGTCGTGGCCTACGATTACGGGATCAAGCAGAACATCCTGCGTAAGCTCGTGGACGTGGGTTGCCGTGTCACGATTGTGCCTGCTACGACTTCGAGCGAAAACGTTCTTGAATTGAGCCCCGACGGGGTATTTCTCTCCAACGGTCCGGGCGACCCCGAACCTCTCGAGTACGCCGCGCAGGCCGTCCGAGGTCTCATGGGTAAGGTGCCCATCTTCGGGATTTGCCTCGGCCACCAGATCATTGGCTTGGCGCTCGGGGGGAGAACCTACAAACTCAAGTTCGGCCACCACGGCGGCAATCAGCCTGTCATGAACCTGGAAACCCGGAAGGTGGAAATCACCGCCCAGAATCATGGCTTCGCGGTGGACCCGGACTCGCTCAACTCCAGTGAAGTCGCTTTAACCCATATGAATCTGAACGACCAGACGCTGGAGGGCCTGCGGCACAAATCCTTGCCGCTTTTCAGCGTGCAGTATCACCCCGAGGCCTCGCCCGGCCCGCACGACTCGGCGTACCTCTTCGACCGATTCGCGAAGATGATGGAAGAGTTCAAGAAATAGTGAATTATGAATGCCCAAACGCACTGATCTTCACAAAATTCTAATCATCGGTTCCGGCCCAATCATCATCGGCCAGGCGTGCGAGTTTGACTATTCGGGCACGCAGGCGTGCAAGGCGCTGAAGGCGGAGGGTTACGAGGTAGTGCTGGTGAATTCCAACCCCGCCACCATCATGACCGACCCGGAATTCGCCGACCGAACGTATGTCGAGCCGCTCACCCTCGAGTACTTGACTGCCATCATCGCGCGCGAGCGCCCGGACGCGCTCCTGCCGACCGTGGGCGGGCAGACGGCCCTGAACCTTTCCGTCGAACTGGCGGAAAGCGGCGTGCTGGAAAAGTACAATGTGCAATTAATCGGCGCCTCGCTCAACGCCATCAAGATGGCTGAGGACCGGCTGTGGTTCAAAGACGCCATGCAGCGCGTGGGACTGGATGTGCCAAAAAGCGTCCTGGTAAACAACGTGGACGGCGCGCTCAAGTTTTCTCAGCAGGTGGGATTCCCCCTCATTATTCGCCCCTCTTTCACCCTGGGTGGAACCGGGGCCGGCATGGCCTACAACCGGGAAGAGTTGACCGAGACGGTGAGGAATGGTCTGGAGATCAGCCCGGTGCATGAGGCGCTGGTTGAGGAGTCGGTGGTGGGGTGGAAGGAATTCGAGCTGGAAGTGATGCGCGACCACGCGGACAATGCCGTGGTCGTCTGCTCCATCGAGAACTTCGACCCTATGGGTGTACACACGGGGGATTCCATCACCGTGGCCCCCGCGCAGACGCTCACTGACAAGGAATACCAGATAATGCGCGACGCGTCCTTCAAGGTGATTCGCGCGGTGGGTGTGGAAACGGGCGGCTCGAACATCCAGTTTGCTGTTGATCCGCACTCGGGGCGCATGGTGGTGATTGAAATGAACCCCCGCGTGTCGCGCAGCTCCGCTCTGGCCTCGAAAGCCACCGGCTTTCCCATCGCCAAGATCGCCGCCCGGCTGGCCGTAGGTTACAGCCTGGATGAGATTCCCAACGACATCACGCAGAAGACGCCCTCCTGCTTCGAGCCGACCATCGACTACGTGGTGGTGAAGATTCCGAAGTGGGCGCAGGAGAAGTTTCCCGACTCCGATCACACCCTCGGCCCCCAGATGAAATCGGTGGGCGAGGTGATGGCTATCGGCCGCACCTTCAAAGAAGCGCTGCTGAAAGGCATGCGGTCGCTCGAGACGGGCAGAAAATCGCCTACCCCTCCCGACGACCCCGCCGAACTGGAACGCGGCTTGACCATCCCTCATCCTGAGCGCCTCTGGCACTTGCTCTTTGCCCTGCAAGCGGGCTACAGCGTCGAGGGCCTGGCGGAAATCACGCGCATCGACCCGTGGTTTTTGAACCAGCTCGAGCAGATTGTGAGCCTGCTGGGAGAGTTGAAGCGCTTCGAGGTGGAAACCGTGCCGGCGCCGGTGCTGCGGGAAGCCAAGCGCCACGGGGTTGCGGATTCGCACCTGGCGGAAGTGTGGGGTACCTCGGCGGAAGCCGTGCGCGCGCGGCGTCTGGCCCTCGGCGTTCGCCCTGTGTTCAAGCGCGTGGACACCTGCGCCGCGGAGTTCGAATCCTTCACCCCTTACCTCTACTCCACTTACGAAGATGAGGACGAGGCCGAACCCACCACCCGGCGCAAAATCATGATTCTGGGGAGCGGCCCGAATCGCATCGGGCAGGGGATTGAGTTCGATTACTGCTGCGTCCACGCCGCCTACGCGCTGAAAGAGGAAGGTTTCGAGACGATCATGGTGAACTGCAATCCCGAAACCGTCTCGACCGATTACGACACCTCGGACCGCCTCTATTTTGAGCCTCTCACTTTTGAAGACGTGATGGCCATCGTGGATGAGGAAAAACCCGAGGGCGTCATCGTGCAATTCGGCGGGCAGACGCCGCTCAACCTGGCGCGCCAGCTTAAGGCCGCCGGTGTGCCCATCATTGGCACTTCGCCGGAGTCTATCGATCTGGCAGAGGACCGCAAGCGCTTCGGGAAGCTGCTCGCCGACCTGAAGATTCTCCAGCCTCAAAATGGCGCCGCCATGAACGCCGAGGAGGCGGTGGAGATTGCGCGCGAAATCGGATATCCCGTCTTGTTGCGCCCCTCCTATGTGCTGGGCGGACGCGCCATGGTGATTGTGTACGATGAGGCCATGCTGCGCGATTACGTGCGCCGCGCGGAAGAACTTCAGCGCGCTTTCCCCATCCTGGTGGACCACTTCCTGGAAAACGCTACGGAGGTGGATGTCGACGCCTTAGCGGACGGGACTGAGGTGGTCATCGCGGGCATCATGCAGCACATCGAGGAGGCGGGAATTCACTCCGGAGACAGTTCCTGCGTTCTCCCGGCGGTGAGCATTGGCGAGCCGCAACATCGCGCGCTGTGTGAGTACACGATCAAGCTGGCCAAGGAATTGAATGTGGTCGGGCTGATGAACATCCAGTACGCCATCCAGAGTGGCGAGGTTTACGTCCTGGAAGTTAATCCGCGGGCCTCCAGGACCGTCCCTTACGTCAGCAAGGCCACCGGCGTGCCGCTGGCGAAGATTGCCGCGCGGCTTATGGTAGGCATCAAACTCTCGCGCTTCGGACTCGAGCCGGAGCTGCTGGTGCGCCACTCTTTTGTAAAATCCCCGGTCTTCCCCTTCCAGAAGTTTCCCGGAGCGGACACTATCCTCGGTCCCGAGATGAAGTCCACCGGGGAGGTTATGGGTGTGGCAGACTCCTTTGGCCTGGCTTTTGCCAAGGCCCAGCTTGCCACACGGAACCGCATACCAACTTCCGGGCGCATTTTCATTTCCGTGAACGATCATGACAAGCCCCTGGTCGTTCCGATTGCGCGCGACCTGGCGGAGTTGGGATTCAAGCTGGTGGCCACGCTGGGCACGTCGCAGGCCTTGCGCGCCTGCGGCATTCCGGTGGAGAGAGTATTCAAGGTGGCGGAAAGGCGCCCGAGCATTGTGGACCTCGTCAAAAGCGCCGCGATTGATTTGATCATCAACACCCCGCTGGGCCGCTCCTCACGCCAGGATGACCGGGTGATCCGCCGCGCCGCAGTTCAACACGGTGTGACGTGTATTACGACGCTGTCCGCGGCCGGGGCGGTGATCGCAGGGATTCGGGAATTGAGAAAAGGGCAGGTGTGGGTGGCAAGCTTGCAGGAGCTGCATCGGAACGGACCGGAAAAAGCACTAGGCAGTAAGCAGTAGGCAGTCGGCAGAGAGGGTAGCGCGGACTCCCGCTTTTGGGGTCCGCGGCTCTTCTGTCGAGAACCAGGTGAGTCCGAGGGAGATGGTTGGCAGGAGCTTGCGCGAAGCGCCTTGGAGTGCGGTAGCGCTAGCTACCGCCTTGTTTTTGCCGAGCGGAAGGCGGCAGCTCCGCTCCGCTTCGCTGCCGCACTCCAAGGCGCTTCGCGCATCTTCGCACAGTGCTGAGCGCGGACTCATGGGGATCTGCGCCCAGAACGACACCGGGCTAAAGGCTGGAACACCATGACACGCAAGGAAATCATCCGAAGTTTGCAAGGAATCTTTGCTCCCGTAGTTACGCCGTTCAACCGCCGGGGGGAAATTGACGAAGGGATGTTCCGCGAGAATCTGCAAAAGCTCGCTGGAATCGGGCTCGCCGGAGTGCTGGTGGCAGGCTCGACGGGAGAGGCTCCCTACCTGGAGGAGCTTGAGCGATTGCGGCTGGTGGAAGTGGCGCGAGGTCTGGTGCGCCCGCCGGAGATTCTGATTGCCGGCACCGGCCTGGAGAGCACGGCGGCGACCGTGCGCCTGAGCCAGGAAGCCGTAGCGCGTGGAGCTGACGCCGTGTTGGTTCTCACACCCAATTACTTCAAATCCAAGATGGATGCTGACACGCTGGCGGCGCATTATCGCGCCGTCGCGCGCCAAGTGGACCGGCCCGTCATCATCTACTCCATCCCGCAGTTCACCGGGCTTCACCTCGAGCCATCCACCCTCGCCAAGCTCTCGCAAATCCCCAACGTGGTTGGGTTGAAGGAGAGTTCAGGAGACATCCACTTTGTGCGGGCGATTCTTCGCCGGGCGCGGCCGGGCTTCCGTGTGCTGGTTGGGTCGGTGGCGATTCTGCACCAGGCCTTGCGCGCCGGAGCCGTGGGCGCCGTGCTGGGCCAGGCGAGTTTTGCGCCGGAGCTGTGCGTGGGGCTGTACCAGGCTTTCCTGCAAAGAAAGAGAAAGACGGCGCTGGAATTCCAGGAGAGGCTGCTCCCACTTGCTCGAGGGATTTCGCTGCCTTTTGGTGTTCCCGGCATGAAGGCGGCGCTGGACCTCAGCGGCTATGCTGGGGGCTTCCCGCGTCCCCCCCTTGCGCCCCTGGGGCCCGCAGCGCGAGAATTGGTGGCAGCGGCGCTCCGGGAGGCCCACAGCGGGCTCCAGTACTGAGGGCAGTCGGCAGAAAGCAGCAGGCAGTAAGCAGTAAGCAGTAGACAGAGAAAGCGTGGGGGCAACCACAAGGGTTGCCCCTACGACGCGCTGCCACAACGCGATTTTTTCACGGGTGAGGGGTTACTCTCGCTGCCCGGCTAAGTCTTCGCATCGATGACAAGCACGATTCTTTCTTACCAACTCGTTCCGCACTCGAGTGCACTTTTCCTGGACTACCTCTATCATTTCGACCGGGTCTCGGGCTTCTATAACGCGCCTCCGTACCTGCTTTCCAGTTACAAGACTGTTGCTTCCCAGCTTCCCAGTTTCGAAAGGACGCGGGAGGAAATCTGCGCAGTTCTCATGCGCCAGAACAAGGCCTTTGGTTGCAGTGAGGCCACGTTTGAAAACTTGCAAAAACTCTCGCAGGCCGGAAGCTTCGCGGTGGTCACGGGGCAGCAGGTGGGCTTGTTCAGCGGCCCGGCTTTTACCATCTTCAAAGCCTTAACCACCGTCCGGCTGGCAAACTACCTTACTGAGCAGGGTGTGCCTGTAGCGCCTGTTTTCTGGCTTGCCACGGAAGACCACGACTTGGCAGAAGTGGCGGAGGTGGCCACTCTCGACGATGAATACAATCTCGTTTCTCTGGCTGACCACGGCGATTCGCCCAGCCCGCGGGCGCCGGTGGGAAATGTGCGCTTGACCCACGAATCCACCGGGGCGCTGGCTCGACTCGAGGCCAGCCTGCCTTCCGGGCCGCCACGCGAAGCGCTTTTGCAGGATCTGCGCGAGACCTACACGCCGGGGGCCACCTGGGTTGAAGCCTTCGGGCGATTCATGGCCCGTCTCCTGAGCCCCTGGGGAGTGATTCTCCTCAACCCGCTCGACCCAGCCGTTCACCACCTGAGCGCAGAGATTTATTCGCAAGCCCTCGAACAAGCGCCGGAGCTTCGGGCGAAATTGCTGGAACGTTCCCAGGCGTTGAGCAGGAGCGGCTATCATGCCCAGGTGAAGGTGGGGGAGGATTCGACGCTGGTATTCGTCACCAGGGAAGGGAACCGGCTGCCCATTCACCAGCGCGACGGCAACTACTTCGTCGAGGGAACACAAAACACCCGCCTCGAAGAGTTGCGGAGCGAACTCGCCCATGACCCCATAGCCTTTTCACCCAACGTGCTGTTGCGCCCTTTGGTTCAGGATACCTTGCTGCCAACCATTGCTTACGTTGCCGGCCCCTCGGAACTGGCCTATCTCGCGCAGGCGCAGGTCTTATACGGGGCCTTCGGCAGGCCGCAACCGGTGTTTTTCCCTCGCGCCGCGTTTACGTTGGTGGACCATCGCATTCAAAGACTGCTGGACAAGTACCGGTTGAGCGTCGAGGACGTTTGGCTTGGCGAGGAACCCCTCAGCGGGAAGATCGCCGCCGTGGGCCTTGCCGAGGGGTGGTCGGAACGCTTCGAGCAAGTGCAACAGGACATGGCGAGCCTCCTCGCCCGCCTCCGGGGCGACATCGAGCGGCTTGATCCTACGCTGCTCGAGGCCCTGCAACATGCTCAGGAAAAGATCCGCTACCAAATGGATCGGCTACAAGGGAAGGTAAGCCGCGCCGGCCTGGCGCGTTCCGAATTGCTCGCGCGACATGCCCAGGCCCTCTCCCGGTTTCTCATGCCGCACAAGGATTTGCAGGAGCGCCGGGTGGGCGGGGCGTATTTTCTGGGACGCGCCGGCTACGATTTGCTTGCCCGGTTGCTTTCGCAAATCCAGACTGACTCTCCCGGCCACCAGGTGGTGAGCCTGTAACCACGCTGTCAGAATGACAAGCCCTCGCCTGTCACCATGGTCTGTTATAATGAGGAATTGCGCTTTGGGCTGCCGCCTCGTGGAGACTTGCTATGAATTCACGTTCAATTCCAGAACTGCTGACCCGGCATAAGGCGATTTTCGAGCTTTCTAATGGCGAAGGCATTGTTCTGAAGAATCCCCAGAAGTTTGTGAGCCAGACGCTTGACCTGTTGGCCGGAAACGCGGTTCTTGGAGAAACTGAAGAGGTGCGTACCGCGGCGCGCTGGATCATCCGCAGAGCCGGATTGGAACTCGGCGTCGTGCCTTCTTCCCTCGAGGGCCTTTACGAGGCGCGTGGCCGGAAGGATTGTAAGGGCTTCACCGTTCCCGCCATCAACATTCGCGGCCTGAGCTACGATGTGGCGCGTGCCGTTTTCCGCGCGGCGCTTCGCTTGAAAGCCGGCGCCTTCGTTTTTGAGCTTACCCGCACGGAGAGCAATTACACCGACCAGCGCCCAGCGGAATATGCTGCGGTTATTGTGGCGGCGGCGCTCCGCGAAGGCTTCGAAGGCCCTGTCTTTATCCAGGGAGATCACTACAAGGTCAACGCCCACAAATTCGCCAAAGACCCGGAGTCGGAGTTGCAGACCGTCCGTGACTTCTGCCAGGAATCCGTGGCTGCGGGGTATTACAACATTGACATCGACGCGTCCACGCTGGTGGATCTCGAGAAGCACGGCATCCGTGAACAGCAGAGGGCCAACTTTGAGGCCACCGCAAGCCTGGCCGCTTACCTTCGCTCCATCGAGCCGCCGGGAATAACCCTTTCGCTGGGCGGCGCAATCGGCGAAATCGGGAAGCAGAATTCCACTCCTGAGGAGCTGACCTCTTTTGTGGACGGCTTCATGGAGACCTTGACCCGGCGCAGCCGTTACAAGAAGGGGCTTGCCAAGATCAGTGTCCAGACTGGAACCAAGGATGGCGGCGTAGTGCTGTCTGACGGCAGCATCGCACAGGTGGCCATCGACTTTGAAACGCTGCGCGCTCTCTCGGAGTTGGCGCGGGACCGCTACGGAATGGCCGGCACAGTCCAGCACGGGGCTTCCACCCTCCCCGCCGATGCCTTCCATAAGTTCGTGGAGTGCGAGGTCGCTGAAGTTCACTTGGCGACGGAGTTCCAGAATATGATTTATGAGAATCCGGCGTTTCCGAGGGATTTGAAGGAGGAGATCTACAAGACCCTGCGCAAGCTCTGCGCCGACGAACGGAAGCCTTCGGACACCGACGCGCAGTTCTTGTATAAGACCCGGAAGAAGGCCTTCGGCCCCTTCAAACGCAAGTTCTGGGATCTGCCTTCGGAGGTTCGTGCGGGCATCGGACAGGACCTTGAAAAGAAGTTCGGCTTCCTGTTTGAGCGGTTAAACGTGCAGCGGACGGCGGAGTTGGTGAAGAAGACCGTCACCCTGGTCCCCGTAATCCCGCCCGCGCCTCCAGCTTTGACCCAGGCGCTGGTCCATTGACGATTCCGAGAGCCGAAATTCGAAATTCGAAATTCGAAACTCGTGTCTCAAGTCAGAAGTTCGGTGATGAAGTCAGGCCGTCAGCCGACGGACTCAGGATGGCAAGGCGGCGATTTTTCCACACCTTCGGGCGCCCTGGGCCATAAGATGTCGCCCCTGGTGGGGCCTCGGACGGCGCGCTGGGAAAGGTACGAATTCCTCAGCTAACTTCCGACTCAGGAGACGAATTTCGAGTTTCGAATTTCGAGTTTCGATTCCGGCAATCGTCCATCATGGGGTCTCTCGGCATTTACGTTCAAGTGCCCTTCTGCGCCTCGAAGTGCAGCTTCTGCAATTTCAGTTCGCGAGTCGAATCCCGCCGTATCTTCGACCGTTATAGCGACGCGCTGGAACAAGAAATCGACGGATTGCCAGCCGCCTTCCGGGCTCATGGGCTGGACGAAGAGGTTCTCACACGCCCGGTGGACACGGTCTATTTCGGGGGAGGAACCCCGCCGCTGCTGGGGGTGGAAAGACTCGAGCGGATCGTTCGTGCCCTTCACGAGCGCTTTGATGTCCAAGCTTCCGGTGAATTCACGATCGAAGTCACTCCCGGCTCGGCCGATGTGCCGTTCCTGGCTCAGGCCATCAGCATGGGTATGAATCGTCTGAGCATTGGAGCACAAACGTTCGAGGACCAGGAACTCCGCGCGGTGGGGCGGCTGCATTCTTCCGCAGACACACGCGAACTGGTGCGACGCGCGCGTTCCGTGGGCTTCGCAAACCTCAGCCTTGACCTGGTGGCCGGTTTGCCGCATCAGACCTCCGAGTCGTGGCGGCGCGACCTGGAAGCCGTGCTCCGACTTCAGCCGCAGCACATCTCGCTTTACCTCTTCGAAATCGACGAGAAAAGCCGCTTGGGCAGGGAGCTGCTGCAAAGCGGAACACGCTATCATGCCCCGGCAGTTCCCGGCGAGGAGTTCATGGCCGAGGCCTACGAGATGGGGCGGGAAGTCTTGGGAAGGGAAGGATACATCCAGTACGAAATATCGAACTTTGCGCGGCCAGGGTATGAGTCCCGCCACAACTTGAAATATTGGCAACTCGCCCCCTATGTTGGACTCGGCGCGGGCGCCCATTCTTTTGACGGCACATACCGGTGGGCCAACCAAGACGACGCGAAGCTTTACATTGACACGCTGGCAGGGAGGCGCTCGCCTTTTGCGGTGGTCCGCAGCCTCTCGCCGGAAGAACGCCTCGAGGAGTTCTTCTTCCTCGGGTTACGCCAGGTGGAAGGCGTCAGCCTCGAGTGGGCCCGAAAACGATGGGGGAAGGATTTGCTGAGCCGCTGCCAAGGGAGAATTGAAACTTTGACCCAAGCTGGCCTTCTGACAACAACTGGAGATAATATCAGGCTTGCAGAAACGGCATACTTGGTTTCCAACGAGGTCTTCCAGGAGTTTGTCGAGGTCTGACGTCAGTTGTCCGTTGTCAGTTGTCCGTGGTCCGTTGTCGGTTGGCAATTTTCAGCCCCCAGCTATCAGCCTTCAGCAATCAAAGCGCCCTTGCTGATAGCTTCTTGTGGACAACGGGCGGTCAACAACGGACCACAGACAACGGACCCGCCGTGGCGGCACAACGGACCACGGACAACTGACGACTGACAACTGACAACTGAAAGGAACACATGGACACAGCCATTGTTGACTTGCGCAGTGATACCGTAACCCGGCCCTCGCCCGCCATGCGGCGTGCGATGTATGAGGCGGAAGTTGGCGACGATGTTTACCGTGAAGATCCCACGGTGAACCGCCTGCAGGAGCGCGCGGCCGAAATCTTCAGACGCGAAGCGGGTCTTTTCGTAGCTTCGGGAACCATGGGCAACGAGATTGCTCTCAAAGTTCATACCCGGCCCGGCCAGGAAGTAATTTGCGAAGAACGAGCGCACATCTACAACTTCGAGATGGGGACTGTGGCAGCCTTTGCCGGCTTGGTGCCTCGGATCATCTGGGCAGAGGACGGCATCTTGAAATGGGAAATGATTGCCCCACATGTGCGTGGGCGGGGCGATAATCGGTCGCGAACCGGGCTGGTGGAGCTGGAAAACACCTCCAACATTGCCGGCGGCTCGGTTTACCCTCCCGACGTGTTTGACGATATTGCCGACCACGCGCACGCCACAGGTTTGCCTCTGCATCTGGATGGCGCGCGCATTTTCAACGCCAGCGTGGCCCTGGGGTGTCCCGTGACGGAGCTGACGAAAAAGGCCGATTCGGTGATGTTCTGCCTCTCCAAGGGGCTCGGCGCGCCCGTCGGTTCCATGCTGGTGGGAAGCAAAGAGTTCATCGAAGAAGCGCGGATCGTGAGAAAAATGCTGGGCGGGGGAATGCGTCAAGCGGGCATCCTGGCGGCAGCGGGCCTGCTCGCCCTCGAAGAAGGCCCGAAGCGCCTCGGCGTCGATCACGAGAATGCCAAGTTTCTGGCCCGAGGGCTGGCTGAGATTCCCGGTATCAAGGTCGAGACGGAGAAGGTGGTCACTAATATCCTGTTCTTCGACGTTTCCGGCGCCGGCCTGACCGCGCCGCAGGTCTCACAGCGGCTGAAGGACAAAAGCGTCCTGGCCAACCCCTACGACTCGAAGCTGATCCGAATGGTGACACACCTCGACGTGGACCGAGCGGGCTGCGAGCGCGCCCTCTGCGCTCTCCGCGAGATAGTGGCCAAGAACGGGGCTGGGGGCTAGGGCAGTTTTGGATTTTAGATTTTGGATTGACCCAGTTTTCTGTTTGCTGCCTACTGAGAGAGCGGGGGTGAGGGGCTAGGGCCTGATGTATGGGCTGTCCCTTTGACCCCGATGTCGATAAAGAATCCTAGCGCATCAAGGACTGCATACAGGCTGCTGAGGCGGGGGTTGCCTTCTTTGGAGAGCATACGATAAAGATTCTCTCGATTTACCCTCGCCTCGGAGGCAACTTTCCTCATTCCTCTCTGGGCCTCAACGACGTCACGAAGGGCGAGTAAAAACGTCTCAAAGGACTCTTTGGCCGCGGCTGAAAGATAGCCCTTGGCATAATCAGGGTCTCGCAGATCAGCTAGTAGGTCTGCCTTGTAGTCGTTTCTTTTCCTCCGCATGATTATCTGGCCCCCTTGTAGTCTTCCCAGAATGACTTCGCCCGCCCTATGTCTTCGTCTTGGGTCGGCTTTTCCCCAGCACCCAGCCCCCAGTCCCCAGCCCCTGTCGTCCATCATTTCTTCTTAGCTCTTTCCTGGGATAGTTTCGACAGGGTATCGAAGTAGTGCGTGCGGTAAGTAGGATCTGCGGGATCGAGCTGGGTGGCCATGCGGTATTGCTTCACCGCCGCGTCCAAGTCGCCCATTTTCTCGAGGGCATAGCCAAGACCGTTGTAAGCATCGGCATCCGTCGGGTCATGCCGGATGGCTTCCAGCATCTCCACTCGTGCCCGCTTCCACTCCTTGCCCAGGAGGAAAGTGATTCCCAGTTCACGGTGAAGGTCGGAATTCTCGGCGTCGAGTTTGAGCGCTGCTCGCAGACGTTCAACCGCCTCATCCAGCCTGCCCCGCGCCCGCAGTTGCACCGCTTGTTGAACCAACAGCGGCAACTGAATCTTCGCTTCGACCGGGCTGATCCCCGGATGGGCTTGAGGGTTGGAAGCGCCTTCTGCCTTGTTCCCATCCACCGCCACATTCTCGCCGGAACGAGGTGAAATGAAGAAGGCTTTCTCGTCTTCACCGGGGCAGCGGAGGTGGAGGTAGTGATCTCCCGGCTCAACCTCTGGCAGGAAGAGAACGCCGTGATCGTCCGTCTTGCCCACGGATTGATCGTCAAGGTCCACCGAACAGCCCGGCCCACGCGCGCGCACGGTCACTTGCGCTGACGCCTGCTCATGAGCCTTCTCACTCGGAATTCGAGCGTGAAGACTGGCCGGAATCAGCAAGATGACGAGGCCCAGGAAAAATCTGCCCATGAATGTCGACGCCCATCTCCAGCCCCTGCGGCGGGGTGCCGGCTTTTAGGTGGTTGCTCAGCAAACCCCCAAAAGCCGCATGTCGCCATGCCGCCGGGCCTAATGCATCTTAGCACGGCACGCTGTCTTCAATTTGAATTCCGAAGTTGGTTGTGGTCGGTTGTGGCTCTGGCGCGGGGCTAAATCGCAGTGGGGGGTTCGGGTGGGTTTGGGTGGAACTGGTTTGTGCGCTATGAGCGACCAGAAAGTTACGCGCGGAGCCGGACGCCGAGGCCGGACCGAGAAGGGCGTCGCTGGGGGCATGATGAAAAGAGAGTCGAGGTTAAGCTTCGCTAGCGGTGCCTCTTGGGCTTGAGTTGGTTACGTGCGATATTGCCACAGCCCAGCAGTTCAAGCTGGTTGTCGAATAAAACCTCAAAACTCCGTTTATCAGGGTCATCTAGGTCCAGCTTATCGATCTTATCTTTGATGTCCGTTGAGAGAGCCTCGACAACGGACTTGGGAGCATTGGGCGTGCAGAAATATTTCGCCTGATCGATGAGGCGATGGGCCTCCTCACGAGCCTCGGCGTGAGCAAACGCGGGCAGGATGAGGCGTACAGAGAATGCATAGCACATGAGAAGGATGAAGAGGGACAGGGGGATCACCGCCCACAGATGCAGCGGTTTTATTCTGCGGCCGCAATGCTTGCAGTGAGTCGCGGCGTCCGGAAGGTCGTCAGCGCAGCAGGATGGGCAGGTCTTCATGGAACACCTCGCCTAAGCGACACAATGGCCGGCATAATTATTATCGTCGCGATCATATCTTTGACTTGCCTTTCCCTTTTGTCAACTGAATTGGTCCGAGGAAGCTGCAGGGATGCTTCGTCCGCCAAGAAACGGCGTGCTCAGCATGACACAGGCCAAGCTTCTCGCGAAAATGGCTGGAATTCTGAGCCCCATTTCTCGCGATCACACCAGTACCCAATTTCTTGACGCTGCAAGGCTTGTGGTATAGCCTTGAATTTAGGGAGATGGTGCGAAACGAGGGGACCGGTGATATCCAGCGCATGGTGACAGCCCACGAGGCAGTTGGCGGGAACCAAGGCGTACCCCGCCTCCAAATGGCGGATTCCATCCACACCTGGGCTACGAAAGTGCTCGCCGGAGACCGGCGGGCCATCGCTCGTGCCATCTCTGCGGTGGAGGCCGGCGATGCATTGGGCACGGAACTTTTGAAGAGGCTGTTTCCTGCCTCCGGGAAGGCGGAAGTCATCGGGGTTACGGGGTCTCCCGGCACCGGGAAAAGCACCCTGGTGGAAAAGCTGGCGGGCGCCTATCGAAGTGCCGGCGCGCGCGTGGGAATCATCGCGGTTGACCCCACCAGCCCGTTCTCGGGCGGCGCCCTCCTGGGTGACCGCATCCGCATGCAGAGCCTTTCGGGCGACAAAGAGATTTACATCCGCAGCATGGCCACACGCGGTCAGTTGGGAGGCTTGGCGCCAACCACTCACGACGTGGTCACCATCCTTGACGCAGCAGGCTGCGACGTGGTGCTGATTGAGACTGTGGGAGTGGGACAAGACGAAGTGGAAGTCGCTCGCCTCGCCGACGCCACCGCCCTGCTCTTGGTCCCGGGCATGGGTGACGACGTGCAAGCGTTCAAGGCCGGCGTTATGGAAATAGCCGATCTGTACGTCCTCAACAAAACGGACCTGCCCGGCGCTGAGCGCCTCGAGCAGGAAGTCGAGGCGATGCTTTCCCTGGCTTCCCGTGCGGACGGTTGGCGTCCCCCCATCGTCAAGGCAATCGCCACTCGGGGTTCAGGGGTTGGAGAGGTGAAGCAGGCGCTCGGACAATTCCGCTCCTTCCAGGAGCAGAGTACGAGGAAAGACAAGCGCCGAAGGGATTACTGGCGTAGCCGTCTCCTTGAGCTGCTGCGACAGAATCTCTTTGAGAAAGTCGCCAGGGAACGTTTGCGCGACGGTTCCCTCGAGCAGTTCGTGGACGACCTCCTCGAGCATCGCGCGGATCCTTACTCGCTGGTCGAGAGAATCGTCTCGGAATCACTAGGGGCTAGGGACTAGGGAATAGCTGTCAGCTATCAGCCGTCAGCTATCAGCTTTCAGTTGTCAGCGAATGGGGATGCCAGCGCCCGGGAATCGGCCATCCCAGTCCCCAGACCTTAGTCCCGAGCCCCGACTGCATTTCCTGAAAGCTGACGGCTGAGGGCTGACGGCTGATAGCTGTACTTATGAAGCTGCACCACATCGGCATCGGAGTCAACTCGCTTGCGGAGGCGCGCCCTGTCTTCGAAAAACTGCTGGGGAAGCCGCCCGACTCGGAAGAAGTTGTCGAGGAGCAGAAGGTCCGGGTGGCGATGTTTCAGGTGGGGGAAAGCCGCCTGGAGTTGCTCGAGGCAACCAGCGAGGATTCCCCCCTCGCGCGCTCCCTCGCCAAGCGCGGGCAGGGCCTCCACCATGTCGCAGTGGCGGTTGAGGACCTTGCGGGGACGCTCCGGAAGCTGGAAAGCGCCGGAGTCCGCTTGATCGACCGTGAGCCTCGTCGCGGGGCAGGGAACCAGCAGGTGGCTTTTCTCCACCCCGCCAGCACCGCTGGAGTGCTCATCGAATTAGTCGAAGAGGATTGACGGGCAAGTATTCTCGGGTGGCGCATACATTGCTTTTTATGTATGCGCCCCAATCGTGCCCCTACAAACAGGTAGCGCATAAATAAAAGGCGATGTATGCGCCACCCCGTATGGAAGAGACAAAATGAGGCTAGGCAATTTTGAATTGCGCGCGATCAGCGACGGAACTTTTGCCCTGGATGGCGGACAGATGTTCGGCGTCGTGCCGAAGGCGCTGTGGGAGCGCAAAGCCCCAGCGGACGAACGCAACCGAATCCGGCTTTCCTTGACCTGCTTGCTGATTCGTACCGGACGGCAGAACATTCTGGTCGAGACAGGCATTGGGGACAAGTTCGACGCGAAGTTCAAGGACATCTATGACGTCCAGCATCCCCCGGGGCTCCTGGCAGGACTCGAGGAATTGGGGCTCAAGCCGGAGGACATCCACATTGTAATCAACACTCACCTTCATTTCGATCACTGCGGTTGGAACACCCGGCGTATGGACGGGAAGACCGTTCCCACTTTTCCGCGCGCTCGTTATCTCATTCAGCGCGGCGAGTGGCAGCGGGCGTTGAACCCGACGGAACGAGACCAAGCCAGCTACATTGAGGAGTTTTTCAAGCCCGCCGAGCCGCAGACCGAATTCCTCGAGGGAGACACGGAAATAGTCCCAGGGATTCGGCTCGAGATCGTGCCAGGCCATACGCGCTGCTTGCAGTGTGTGCGCATTGAATCCGGGAACGAGTGTGCATACTTCATTTCCGATACCGTTCCCACTGCGGCGCATCTGGCTTATCCCTGGATCATGAGTTTTGACCTGTATCCGATGGACACTCTCGCCAGCAAGAAGCGTCTGCTGCCGGAGTTGGCTCAAAAGCAAGCTATCGTGATATTCCCTCATGACCCGAATGTGCCCTGGTTGCGTTTGGTGGAAAGCGACGGCAAGATTGCAGCACGGCCAGTAGAGGGGCTAGGGGCTAGGGGCTAGGGGCTGGGGGGCATGGATTGCCGATTGTCGATTGCCGATTGCCGGGGAATGGGGACCTGGGAGTGGGGACTGGGGCAGGGCTGTCACGTATCGGCTCTCAGCCGTTCGAGAGCGAAGCGCAGGCCAGCAAGCAATCATCAATCGACCCGCCGCGGCGGGTCAATCGGCAATTCCAGCCCCTAGCCCCCAGCCCCTAGTCCCTAGCCCCCAAGGAGGACCTTTGCCACAAGCGGAGATTGGAATCATCGGAGGAAGCGGCCTTTATAACCTGCCGGGGATCGAGCGCGTCCGGGAAGTTCGTCTCGCGACGCCCTTTGGCAGACCCTCGGACGCTTACGTGCTCGGCAACTTGCAAGGGCGCAAGGTGGCTTTTCTATCCCGGCACGGGCGTGGCCACGTCCTTTTGCCGGCAGAAGTGAATTCTCGCGCCAATATTTACGGCTTCAAGAAGCTGGGCGTAGAGCGTATCATCTCGGTCAGCGCCGTGGGGTCACTTCAAGAGGAGTACCGTCCCATGGACATGGCCCTGCCCGCACAGTTCTTCGATCGCACCCGTCAGCGCGCTTCCACATTCTTTGGCGACGGCCTCGTTGCCCACATCAGTTTTGACACTCCCGTATGTCCTACCGTCGTGGGGGCGCTGGCGGCCGCGTGCCAGGAGGTGGGCGTCCGCTGTCACACGGGGGGCACTTACGTCTGCATGGAGGGGCCGGCATTTTCCACCAAAGCCGAGTCAAACGTCTACCGCTCGTGGGGAATGGACCTTATCGGGATGACCAGCCTGCCGGAGGCCAAGCTGGCGCGCGAGGCCGAGATCTGTTACGCCACACTCGCCATGGTCACTGACTACGACTGCTGGCATCCCCAGCACGACGCCGTGACCGTAAACGCGATAATCGAGTACCTTCAGCGCAATGTCGAGAACTCGCAGAGAATCCTCCTGAAAGCCATTCGCGCTATGCCTCAACAGCGCGACTGCAAATGCGCTTCGGCATTGGCCCACGCCATCTTCACGGACCGCCGGAGAATCTCACCACGAGCTAAGAAAAAGCTTTCGTTGCTGGTCGGAAAATACCTGGACTAGGGGCTGGGGGCTAGGGACTGGGGGCTATGGGCAAGGGATTGGGGGCTGGGGGCTGGGGAAAAACAGAAGGCAGTCGGCAGCAGGCAGTAAGCAGACTGGGTACTGGGGGGTAGGGGCCGGGGAGAAACAGTAGGCAGTAGGCAGTACGCAGTAGGGAGTTAGCGGTCGGCACAAGGAAGAGGGCAATGAAAACTCTCAAATCTAAAATCCAAAATCTAAAATCCAAAATTGTCCTAGCCCCCAGTCCCGACCCCCTAGGCCCTAAGCAAGGGGGAGGGCAATGAAACCTCTAAAATCTAAAATCCAAAATCCAAAATTCAAAATTGCCCCAGTCTCCAGCCCCCAGCCCCCAGCCCCCGGCCCCCAGTCCCTAGCCCCCTTACTGGTGGTTGGCGCAGTAGCTTTTGATTCCATTAGAACTCCCCACGGGGAGGCAGAAAACATTCTGGGTGGGGCGGCGAGCTATTTCGCGGTCACCGCCAGTTGGTTTGCTCCTGTACGGGTCGTGGCGGTGGTCGGCGACGACTTCGGAGAGGAGCACCTCCGAGTATTTCATGACCGCGGCGTCGACACGGCGGGCCTGGCGCGAGCTGCCGGAAAGACCTTCCACTGGTCGGGTGAATACGTGGGCGATATGAATGAGGCGCGAACGCTCGAAACCCACCTCAACGTTTTCGAGCAATTCGCCCCGAAATTACCCGGCTCCTATCTCGATAGCGAGTTCGTGTTCCTGGGCAACATCGATCCGGTGTTGCAGCTCCATGTCCGCCGGCAACTTCCTAAGGCGCGCCTGGCAGGCCTGGATTCCATGAATTATTGGATCAAGGGAAAGCCGGAAGAGTTGAAGAAAGCGCTGGCGGAAGTTGACATCCTGGTGATCAATGAAACCGAAGCGCGTATGCTCTCCGGCATTTCCAACCTCAAAAAGGCGGCAGAACTCATTCAGAGGATGGGGCCGCGCACCCTGGTCATCAAGCGCGGAGAGCACGGCGCCATGCTCTTCTCAGACGGAGGAATCTTCTCCGCGCCTGCTTTCCCTCTCGACCAGGTCCACGATCCCACCGGCGCCGGTGACAGTTTTGCGGGCGGCTTCATGGGGCATCTGGCTAAAGCGGGCGAACTTTCGGATGTCCAGCTTCGCCGGGCGGTGATTTACGGGTCGGTGATGGCCAGCTTCGCCGTCGAAGAGTTTGGACTCTCGAGGCTCCTCCGGCTCACACCCCAGGAGATTCAAGCGCGCTACCGCGAGTTCAAGAAGCTCACCCATTTTGATGTGTGATCGCGCCACAAGCACATGCCGGATTTTGAGCCTCGCTCTGGTTGCGCCGCAATGGGCGAACCGGACGGGCAGGGCGGGGGCACTATAACTGGTGCGCAGCTTTAGCTGGACAACCTGGCTTGCCAACAGAAGTAACCCCTCACCTGTCCCGCGACGGCTGGAGAAAGCGCCGCCGCGGGACACCCTCTCCCCTGGGGAGAGGGCGGTGCTTCCAACCTCGGCACCGCCGGCCTCCGTATACCCGCCTCCTTTGTCCTTCCGGTCTGACGCCCCGGTGGCGGTCGGCATCGCGGCGGTCGCCCTGGGAGCTCTTTACTTCTTCTACTCCCGCGGGCTGACCAACGTTTATGGCGACGCCATCGCTCACATGGAGGGCGCGCGGCGCATCTTCGATTCACTCACTCCTGGATACGAGGAGATAGGCAGTGTTTGGCTGCCCCTGTTTCACCTCCTAGTCGCCCCATTGGCACAGAATGATTTCCTGTGGAGGACGGGACTGGCTGGAAGCATTGTTTCATGCGCCGCTTTTGCGGGCACTGCCTGGCTCTTGTATCGACTGGGGACGGGAATCAATGGCGGCCGGGCGGCAGGCCTTCTTGCGCTAGCCGGGATTCTGCTCAGCCCCAACCTACTCTATCTCGCGGGCACCCCACTGACGGAACCCCTGGCCATCTTTTGGGCGGTTCTGGTCGTGTACGAACTCTTCCGCTACAGGGAGACCGGCAGGTTTGGGCATTTGTTGGGCGCGGCGGGGGCAGCATTTCTTGGGACGCTCACTCGTTACGAGGAATGGTACGTCCTGCCCTTCGCGGCCTTGTTTGTGCTGCTGGCGCGGCGGCAGTCCTGGGAATTGCGCCTCCGTCATGCCTTGGTTTTCTCGATCGTTGCCGGGGCCGGCCCGGTGCTATGGTTTCTTCACAATGCCTGGCGCTTCGGGAATCCCCTGGAGTTTTACAACGGGCCATTTTCGGCGCAGGCGATATATGCTCATCAACTCGCTACCACGGCGTTTCCCTATCCAACCGACGGCAAGCTTCTCCTCTCCGCGCGCTATTACATGGAGGACCTGAAACTGGTCTTCGGAATATGGCCACTCGAGTTGGCAGTTCTCGGGCTGGTGGCATGGGCAGTGAACCGGCGAATTTGGGGAAGGGGAGCGGCGGCATTTCTGTTCTTAGTCCCTTTGCCGTTCTATATCCACGCCCTAGCTTACGCCGCCCTTCCGCTGTACGTGCCGACCCTTTTCCCTTTCACCTATTACAATTTGCGGTATGGGGCGGCAATGGTCCCGGCGCTGGCGGTTTTCCCGAGCTTCCTTCTTCCTCGAGGTTTGCCCCGGCGTTTGCGTTACGGCTTGCTGGCGTTCTTTGTGGGCGTACTGGCCTGGCAGAGTTACTCACTTCTTGCCGGAGGCGCCGAGGGGTTGGTGGTGGTCAAGGAGGGCGTCCTGAATACTCCTTGCCGAGCACGGCGCCAGCAAGCTATTATCCGCTTCTTCCGCGACCACTATGATGGACAGCGGGTGCTGGTGGCGGCGGGCAAGTGGCAGTGCGTTATGCCGGAAGTTGGGATTCCCTACCGCAACACCATTAGTGAGACGAACCGCAGGTATTGGCGCAGGCTCCGCCCGGATGCAGGGCAATGGGTGGAATGGATTATTCGCGGTAGCGGTGACTCGGTGGATGAACTGATGCGTGCCTACCCTCAGGCGTTTGCGCATTTTGAGCTTCTCGAAAGGGACTCGTTTCCTAACGAAGGGAGCGTGGCCATTTATCGGAAGGGGAATTCTGAATAGTGAATGGTAAATTATAAATTGTAAATTATAAATTGTGTAATATAAACTGGGGAAGCGCTTCAATCAAGGCTGGGGGCGGGGCACGCCAAGGAGACTTGCGTCAGGTAACACAATTTACTATTTACAATTTATAAATCAATATCTCGATCGGGGCGACCATGTGGGCTAAACTTCGCGCGCCGATGACAAAGAGCATGAACATCCCTTTTGCTAAGTTTCACGGCCTCGGAAACGATTGGCTTGTGGTGGGAGCGGAAGGTCTTCCGCGCTCTTTATCCAAATTCGTGACGGCGATTTTGGACCGCCATACCGGCGTTGGAGCGGACGGACTGATGGTGGTGATGCCGCCTCACCACAAGGAGCACAATGCGCGCATTCGCTTCTTCAACGCGGATGGCAGTGAAGCGGAGATGTCCGGCAACGGCATCCGCTGTGCCGGCGCCTTCCTGGCGGAACTCTCCCCGGCCCGGCGGACGTTCCTCATCGAGACCCTGGCAGGTCTGAAGTCTCTCGAGAAGGTAAAAGAAGCGCACGGTAAGTGGCTGTTCCGCGTTGGCATGGGTGCTCCGATTCTGGAGCCTGCCAAGATCCCGTTCAAGGCCGACGACTTCCCTGCGCCCATCAAAGGTTTCCCCCTGCACACCCGGCAAGGTGTGGTGCAAGCCACGGTGACCTCGATGGGCAATCCACACTGCTCCATCTTTGTGAAGGACTTTGGTTGGGAAAGCCTGGGACGCGAGATCGAGACGAATCCCCTATTCCCCAACCGCACCAACGTGGAGCTTGTGAAGGTAATCTCGAGAAAAGAGATCGCGGTGCGCTTCTGGGAGCGAGGCGTGGGGCATACCATGTCCTCTGGAACAGGCTCGTGCGCCGCCACTGTGGCGAGCATCCTGAACGGTTTCACGGGAAGGCAAGTCCGTGTTCAAACCCAAGCCGGCTCGCTCCTGGTGGCGTGGCCGGAGAATGGAGAAGTAATCCTGACCGGCCCGGTTGAAAGAATCGCCCAGGGAACCTACAATTACTCGTCGCCTTTTGCCCCCTGAGTTTGGACTTCTTTTCTGGGACGAGCAGAGCAAATGGCAAATGGCAAAGGTCAAATGGCAAATGTACGGGCGCCTAACCCGACGGACGGGTGAGGATGGCAACGGCCTGCGCAAGGCACCCGGAACATTTGCCATTTGCCTTTTGCCATTTGAATTTTGAACTTCTTTTCCGGGACGGTGTAAGCCATGACCTCACGAGAAAGGGTCCTTACCGCCTGCAATCATCGCCAGCCCGACCGCGTGCCGGTTGATCTCGCCGGCCACCCTTCCTCAGGGATCGCCGCCATCGCCTACGCCAAGCTGCGCGATTATCTCGGACTCCCCAAGAAGATCCGCCGTGTTTACGACCCCATCCAGCAACTGGCCATCGTGGACGACGACGTCCTGGAGAGATTCCGGGTCGACACCCTCGATCTCGGGCGCGCTTTCGCTCTCGACGAAACATCCTGGGCGGACTGGACCCTGCCCGACGGTTCCCCTTGCAAGATGCCGGCGTGGGCATTGCCTGAAAAGGCCGAGGGAAGGTGGGTCTTCCGCTCCAAGAGCGGACGCGTGATTGCCCACATGCCGGAGGGCGCGCTCTATTTTGAACAAACTTACTTCCCCTTCGCAGATGAGAAAGGACCCACGACCATCTCCGAGGCCCTGCCAGAATCCATGTGGAATGCCGTCGCTGGTCCGCCCGGCCCATGGGTCAATCATGCGCAGTTGAGAGAGGGAGCAAGGCGGTTGCGACAGAAAACCGACAAGGCCATTCTGGGCGGGTTCGGTGGCAACCTGCTGGAGATTGGGCAGTTCCTCTATCGCAACGACAACTTCTTAATGCTCCTGGCGGCCGAGCCCGAGAAGGCCCACAAGTTCCTCGACACCCTTGTCGAGATGCACTTGGCGAACCTGGAGAAATACCTGGGGGCGGTGGGAGACTGCATCGACATCATCAAGTTTGGCGACGATTTGGGAATGCAGAGCGGACCGCAAGTTTCCCCCAAGATGTACCGGGAGTTTTTCAAGCCTCGCCACAAACTCATGTGGAGCCGCGCCAAACAACTGGCCAAAGTGAAAGTCATGCTCCATTGTTGTGGCGGGGTGCGGGAACTGTTGCCGGATCTGATTGACGCGGGATTGGAGGCCATCAATCCCGTCCAGATTTCCTGCGCTGGGATGGACGCCGGGGAACTCAAGGCCGAATTCGGCAAGGACATGGTATTCTGGGGCGGCGGTTGCGACACGCAGACCATCCTGCCCAACGCCACACCGCAGGAAGTGCGCCGGCACGTCCAACAACAGGTGCAAATCCTCAGCCCCGGTGGCGGCTTCGTTTTCCAGCAGGTTCACAATATCCTGGCCAACATTCCCCCGGAGAACGTGGTGGCCATGTACGACGCCGTGCAGGAGATCGGGTGAACGGATCGGGCCATCGGGTCATCGGGTCATCGGGCCATCGGGCCATCGAGTCATCCGAAAATCGAGTGAACGGGAGATCGGGTGAACGGATCGGGCCATCGACCCATCGGGTGATCGGTTGATCGGGAGATCGGGAGAACGGATCGGATCATCGGGTGATTGTTTGTTGGGACGAGTACAAGAGACTTTGCAGGCTGGTTTTTTTTGTTCGCCCGATGGCTCGATGACCCGATGGCCCGATCCTTTCATGGCCGAACATAGAGGTAGATCTTGGAAGGAACGCCAGCCTTGGAAGTGATTTCCACCGTCTGCGCGGGCTGCCAGCCGGGGACCTGAAAATCGTGCGAGACGACGCGCGCCCCGGAACGAAGCTGGCGCTCGAGCATGGGGCGCAGGCGCTCATTCACGGCGGTCAAGAGGTAAAGGGTGACCACGGTGGCGTGGCGGACATTGACCTCGAACATGTTTTCGTGGATTATCTGGGCGCGGTCCTGCAACCCCAGTTTTCGAATGCGTTCGGAGGATTTCTCGTAAAGCTCGGAATTGAGTTCCACCCCCACGGCGTGAGCCCCGAACTTTTGCGCCGCCAGGATCACAATGCGCCCGTCTCCCGAGCCCAGGTCGTAGACCACGTCGTCGGGTTGGACCTTGGCCACTTCCAACATCTTCTCCGCCACCTCCAGGGGCGTGGGGACAAAGGGAACAAGGTGCTCCAGATACTTGCCGGCATCGCTCTCAGCGGGTGAAAGAGGAACGTTTTGGGAGGCAGCCGGGCGGGAGAAAAGCAGCAGAGCGGGAACGAAGGCGAATACCGCAAACCTGCCATAGCCTTTGATAGCGTCAATGACTTGCGCAACTCGTCGCATAAGACAATTCTAGGGGTCTTGAGGAATATTGTCGAGGGAGTTGGCAGGCGGGAAAGCAAGTTGACGGTCGACGGTCAGGCAGCAGTCGACAGTCAACAGTCAACAGTCGACAGTCAAAGGTGCTCAGGCTTTTTACTGTCAACTGTCGACTGTCGACTGTCGACTGTAAACTTTCCTACTATGAATCAATTCCCCAACGCGCCGCGTACTGTTGACTCTCGACCCTCGACTGTCGACTGCCCTTCTCTCCGCCGCGAACTCACCCTCACCAACGGCACCGCCATTGTGGTCGCCAACATGATTGGGGCGGGAATCTTTGGCATCACCGGCTTCCTGGCCGGGGATCTTGGCAAACCTTCCTTGGTGCTCGGCATCTGGTTGGCGGGCGCACTGGTCGCCTTGGCGGGGTGCCTATGTTATGCGGAGCTGGCCATTAATCTGCCTCGATCCGGAGGAGAATACGTCTACTTGCGTGAGGCCTGGGGGCCGGCGTGGGGATTCTTGAGTGGCTGGATTTCGTTCTTCGCAGGCTTTGCCGCGCCCATCGCGGCCTCGGCGCTGCTCTTTTCCGAGTATTTGGCGCACTTTTTCCCCGCACTCTCACCCAGATTGCCGGCAGGAATGCTGTCCACTTCCTCGCGTTGGGTCCACACGGGCAACGGGCAGTTGCTGGCGGTAGCGGTGGTTGCGGTGTTTGCCGTAACCAATATCCTCGGAGTGCGTTTCGCCGGCAAAATCCAAAACGTTCTTACCGGATTGAAAGTCGGAATCCTGGGAGCCTTTCTGGTGCTGGCGTTTCTGATAGGGAAGGGAGGCGTCTCCCATTTCTCGGCTGGGGCTGTCCGGACCTCGCACCACAGCCTGGGCGGGCAATGCGCGGTATCACTCATCTTTGTGATGTTCGCCTATAGCGGCTGGAACGCCGCAACGTATGTGGCCGAGGAGATGAAGTCGCCGGAGCGCACCCTGCCCGCTTCCCTTGTTGCAGGGACCCTGATTGTGGCGGCCTTCTATCTGGCCTTGAACGCCGCTTTCATCTATGCCCTGCCTTTGGAAGCCATGAAGGGTATCGAACGGATCGGCGGAGCGGCGGCGGAAGCGCTCTTCGGCGGGAAAGGTGGAGACTTCTTCAGCGCGGTGATGTCGGTCGGGTTACTCTCCACGGTAAGCGCCATGGTGATTGTGGGGCCGCGCGTTTATTACGCCATGGCCCAGGACGGCTGTTTCTTTCAGGGCGCGGCGCGCGTGCATCGAAGGTGGGGGACACCGGTCCAGGCCATTCTCTGGCAGTCGCTGGCAGCCGCCCTGATGATCCTCACGGGGACATTCGATAGCCTGCTCTATTACATCGGCTTCGCCTTAGTCCTGTTTGCCGCCCTGGCGGTGGCGGGCATGGTGCGCCTGCGCAAGCGGCCCGCTTGGAAGCGGCTCGGGGCCGTAAGTTGGGGATATCCCTTGGCCCCCATAGTTTTTGTCGGCGCCAGCTTGTGGATGCTCTGTTACACGATGGCCCTGCGGCCGAAGGAGTCCTTCTTTGGCTTGCTGACGATGGCGGTTGGGATGCTGGCCTATTGCTGTTTTTTCCACCGCACCAAAGCGTAGGGGCACCCCTTGGGGATGCCCTCGGCCCGGTGGCCGCAACCCAAGAAAAGACTCACCACAGAGGTCACCGAGGCCGCAGAGTTCGCAGAGAAGAGCGGAAGTATTTTTCTCTGTGGTCTCTGCGTTCTCTGTGGTGAATTTCTTCTTTTCGTCCACACAAGGAGGAGCCAAATCATGGCTGAAGTGAACCTGCATGAAATACTAGGCAAACAGTATCGCGCCTCGATCGCGATGTTAAGGGAAGCGGTCACTCAGTGTCCGGAATCACTGTGGGTCGCTCCCGAGTATCCAAACAAGTTCTGGCACATTGCCTACCACGTGCTTTATTGCACCCATGTGTATCTGCAAAATTCCCGCGAAGAATTCACCCCCTGGAAGAAGCACCGGGAGAACTATCAGTGGCTTGGTCCTCTTCCCTGGCCGCCGCACGACCGGGTCAGGATCGAAACGCCATACACTAAAGGGGAGATTCTCGAATACCTGCAAGTCTGCTGGGAGGAAACTGACGCCAGAGTGCCCTCCCTGGATTTTAATGCGCCCTCAGGGTTCGACTGGCTTCCGTTCAGCAAATTGGAACTGCAACTCTACAACCTTCGGCACCTGCAACATCACACGGGACAACTGATCGACCGGCTCAGAACGGTGAGCCAAATCGGCATCGCCTGGGTTGGGGCGGTTTGAAGCGCTTCGGAGTGCGGCAGCGAAGCCGGCGCCTTCCACCCTGAAAGAGCATCGTGGCCATCGCTATACCTACTTGACCAGCTTCTGGATCACGGAAATCAACTGTTCGGCATTGAGAGGTTTCACAATCCAGCCGGTGGCCCCCGCTTTGCGCCCCGCATCCTTCTTCTCCGCCTGCGACTCCGTGGTCAACATGAGGATGGGAACGAAGGAGCAGCCCGCCAATTTGCGGACCAAAGTGCTAACAAAGTCCTTGACAAAATGACGGGCGGAGGGATAAAATGTCGGGTATCGGCTCAGGGAAAGTCTACCCATGATTCGCTGCACCGGGCTCCACGTCACTGGTTGACGCAGGAGGCTCGTGAGCCTTTCCACAAAGGAGAGACACTATGTTTAGAATCCCCTATGCAAAAACCATCGCGGGTTGCGCCGCCCTTGCCACAGCCATGCTACTCGCGACTCTCGTCCTGACCCACACCGGGCCAGCCAAACCTCGCCCGGCACCCCGCCCCCAGCTCGACGACGGGACGACGAATGAGGCCATTCGTGAGGCCATCAAGCCCGGAAACTACGCGACGGCGATCAATGTCCACAACCCCAGCCCCGTTTATCCGGTCACCCTTTACGTGAAAGCGGTCCAGGATAGCGGTAAGCCATCGGGCTTCAAGAGCGTCACATTGGATGCCGATTTTGCCAGGGAAGTCGACTGTACAGATATCAGCACGCTGCTCGACCACACCGCCCCCGACTACACTTCGACTACTTTCACAAAGGGCTTTGTGGTGATCTTCGCCACCGGACCTACGTCGGTGGCGGCAGCACCCCTACTCCTGCCACTGGACGTGGTGGGCGTCTACACGGCTGAACCGCCCTCAGTCACAATCGCGAACCCCACAAGTGGAACACAACCAGAAATCCCGGGGATCGCTCTCCACATGCTGACTATTGAGGGCCGACTGGAAATTGTCCCGGCGGCAGTGAACGGCGCAACGCTGCCACTGCCCGCGGGGCGGTATCTTGAGTACGCGGCGAAGTTCCTCTGCGGTTATCTGCCCATCCCGACGACTTAGACGATTGGGACCGGCTACCGCCTCCAGCGGATAAGCCGAGAGACAACCTGAATCACGACGGCGGGCTGGCGAAACAGTCCGCCGCGCCGGATCGGCGTCACCCGCCTGCTCGGTAGGAGGCAGAAGCTGCCCAAGCTACGAGACAGGGCGAGGGTGAAACGGAGGGCTGTGCCGCACGGGTTGAAGCACAACCTGGAATGGCACGTTGCTTGAAAGCACGCCGTGGGGCGTTGCGACCTCGACCTTGCCGCTACTCGCCCCGCCAGGTACGGTGGCCCTGATCTCGGAACTCGAGACAACCGTGAACTCAGCCGCTGCGCCATTGAAAGTAACTCTGGAGGCGCCCGTCAGATTCGTTCCGAGGATCATGACGGCCGCTCCCGCCTCGCCGGAGCCGGGCTCTGCTTTCACGAACGGGTCAAGGCCTACGGACAAGCTGAAGACGGTTCCACAGCCGCCCCAGCCGCAGTTGGGCCCGTTCCCGCCCATGCCCGTTGTGCCGTAGAGATTCCCGTCGGTGCCTTGGACCAGCCCGCCCCAGGGCCCGTCCCCGTCCGTCATGTCGAAGTCGTGCAGAGTAGTCAACTCGCCCTCAGGGGTGATTTCGAAAAGCGTGCCATACCCGCTGCCATACGGCGGATTCGCGCTCCATCCGTAGAGGCCGCCAGCGGTGGTTGTTCCATAGAGGTTCCCATCGGTGGCTTGAATCAGCGCGGCGGTGGGAAAGCCTCCGCCGGTGAAGTTGAAGGTGTAAAGCGTGGTCAGTTCGCCTTCAGGGGTTATCTCGAATACCGTGCCATTGTTGCTGGCCCCGCCCCAGGCAGTTGTCCCGTAGAAATTTCCGTTCGTGGCTTGCACCAGCCCCGCTTTAGGCATCCATCCGTCACTGCCGTGGAAGGTGTAAAGCGTAGTCAGGTTGCCGGAGCGATTCATTTCGAAGACTGTGCCACACCCGGGGTAAGGAGAGCAATCGTCCACCCCCCCTTCGGCAGTTGTCCCGTAGAAGTTTCCGTCGGTGGCTTGCACCAGCGCCGCGTCAACCAGTTGGCCGTCAGTGCCGTTGAAGACGTGAAGTGTGGTCAGCTTTCCGTCGGCGGTGATTTCGAAGACCGTGCCACAGCCGGGGCCATTGCAGGCGTTGCTGCCCCCGCCCCAGCAGGTTGTCCCGTAAAAGTTTCCGTTGCTGGCTTGAATCAAGGGCGAGCTAGGACTTATGCCGTCTGCGCCGTTGAAGCTGTGCAGCCTGGTCAGCGTTCCCTCAGGCGTGATTTTGAAAACCGTGCCATCGTTGTACGCCCCGCCCAGGCTGGTTATCCCGTAGAAGTTTCCGTCGCTGGCTTGCACCAGCCCACCGTAAGGCCCATTGCCGTCAGGGCAGCCCGTTTGAGCGCAAAAGCTGTAAAGAGTGGTCAGCACGCCTTCGGGGGCAACTTTGAAGACCGTCCCCATGCCGTAGGTCCCGCCCTCGTAAGTTGTGCCGTAGAAGTTCCCGTCAGTGCCCTGGATAAGATTCATACCCCAGGGCATATCACCGTTGGTGTAATTGAAATTCGCCAGTGTGGTTAGAGTTTGCGCGCGCGAGGCAATAGCCGTCGCGGCACAGAAGACACACAATAGGAAGATTGCTTTCCACGAGCAGAGCTTGGTCATGTCACCTCCTCTGTTGCTCGCAATTATATTGACGCTGGAGGTGATGCTGATGGAGTACGTCAGGTTGTACCGGCCTTGCTACTCCGCTTCGCAGACCGCCAAGGGGGAAGGTTTCCGGCTGGCCAGGATACGCGCGAACCGGTTGACGCGGGTGTGCTCGATAAAGCTGTGACGCAATGCGGAAACGTAGGGGACGAACAAGAAAGGCGCCGCCAGGATACTGAGGAAAGCATTCCGCACACGCAAAGCGGCAGGGGGTTCTCCATTCCCGACGGAGAAGACAGCGGGGTAGTAGCGCAACACCACGCCGTAGATATCCGCCGCCAGCGAGAGGTGATCGGAATGGGCCCCGAGGACTTGGCTCCGACCCGAGCGGATTGCCTCCAAGAACTCCTCGCGATGGGCGGCGGGGCAAGCGGTGTAAGTTCGCCCCAGGCGACGAAGGGTGTGCGAGTCGCTCCCGCCGATGATTCCAACCCGGCGCCCGCGCTGGCGGAACGTCTCTACCAGGTTGGCGATTAACAGGTTGTGGTCACGCTCTTGGCTGCCGTTTCGAACTTCGAATACGTCGAAGAGTTCTGCCATGCGGGCGGTGAAATCCAGCACGCGCTCGGCGTCCGCAAAGTCATGGAAGAAGTGGTTGAGCGCGAACAGGAGGTTTTGTTGGCGCAGGTAGGGGACCAGTTCGTGGGCGTTCGAGCGCAGGCGTTGGATTTCGCGGTGCTGCGCTTCGTTCAACCCGTAAACCCCGAGGTGAACGGTATGGTTGAATTCCGGAAAAGTGGCGCTGACTTCTTCGCCGGTGATGAAATCCTCGAGTTCGCCCCGGCGATCGAGCAATTCCAGGCAGCCATCGAGGGAATCGTGGTCGGTGATCGTCACCAGGTCCATGCCCCGGCGCTTCGCCGCTGTGTAAACATCGAGCGGCCGGGAATAGCAATCCCGGCAGCGCAAGAAGCGGAGGTGCTTGGCCCGCCCCGAGTGAAGGCTGTGGCAGTGCATGTCGGCCTTCAACAACTTGTTGGGTTGCCCCTGAACCACAAGATTCTATATTAGGAAGCCCGCAAGCGGGTGACAAGAGTTTTCTGAGGGCAGGAGTTACGGGATTGCCCGCCCTTGGCTTGCCCTGGTAGAAGCTGCGCCGTGGTCCGCAAACCCGTAAAGTTGATCTTTCAAACTTAGATACCACGGGCGCAAGCCGTGCGCGCGCGCCTCCTGGTAGGCCCGGTCGGCGCCCCAGTCCTGAAAGGCGATGCGATAGAGACCTACCATGAAGCCGGTTCGGTCGGCGCCTCGCTCGCAGTGAACGAAAACCGGATAGCTGTCGCGGTCGCGCAGCACCTGGAAAAACATTTGGATTTTGCTTTCGGGAACCCGCTTCCAGGCGCTCATGGGAATGTGCACGTAATGGAAGCCCAGCGATTTGACTTCCTCCGCCTCTTGATTTTCCGCGCGCAAGTTGATGACGGTCTTGACCCCAAGCTGTTTCAAATACTCGAAACCTTGCCGGCGGGGTTGCCCGCCACGGTAGAAGCCCTCCGCGACCTGATCGAACCGCGGGATCGCTTGCGAATTCGACACCTCGCGCATGGACTGGGCCCGCCCAGCGCAAAAGAGCGCGACCAACACAATCAGAAGGACGGCGACCGGGATGGCTTTCATCAGCAACTTATCCGCGCAACGGAAGTTTTGGTCTCCAAGAAATCATTGTAACCGAATTCGCATGTGCGCCCTATGCGCAAATGGAAATGGGGGCTAAGAAAGGCTTATTACCAGACGTGAGATCCCCCGCCAAGACCCAAGCACCACTCGCCGTCAAGGCGCGAGAGGAAAGCGTCGCCCCGGTTGAGGAGTTCGAGGAGTTCGGGCTTGCGGGAATAGGCGAGCGTCCAGCCGCCGCGGCACGTGAAGATGCATTTCTTATCCGAGAAGTCGTCCATCAATCGGCAATGCACCACCCCACGAACGGCAATCATTCCGTGATTCCAGGCGTCGTAGAAAAGATGATCGAGGATTTTCTTAGTAAATTGCCGATCACCGCCGATTTGCACCACTTCACCCACAGCGCCCGGTTTCAGGTAGTAGATGTACCAACCAAGGATTTTCTGCCGGTCATCGCGAAGAACTATCATCCGGAGAGTTCCGCGGACTTGCCTCCGGTTCATGAAACTCAGAAGCCAGTTCAGCGAATGGAGGTCATATTCCGGCCAGAGCGAATAGCCACTGCGGAATTCTGCCAGGCAGTTAAGGAGCGTTTCGACATTGAGTTCCGCGGCGTGCAGCGGGGGCTCGGCCTGACGAAATGGACTGGAAGAAACTCTGGCGGCCATGCTGTCCACAACGCTACAGAGGGGTTTCGTGCCAAATCTTAAGCTGGCGGAGAGTATGGGTCCTGTTAAGCGGGACATCTCGTAAACAACATATTGACTCGGCCGCAGTGCGCGCACCCAATGAATGCTGCAGGGCAGGATCGTGCGGAAGCCAAGCCGTACCAGAAGCTGTCGAGATATGTCGTTGCCTGAATCCGTCGCCGAAAGCTCCTGATCTCCTGCCATGTAGGTCCTCAAGATGTGCAAACCTGCCAGCGTATTCCGGGCCTGCGGCTCAACTACAAAATTGCCGCCGAAGGCGACGCAAAGGGGTTGGCCGCATAGCGACATCTTCCGAGGGATCACGCCCAAGAATCCCACAACCCCGCTTTCGCCTTCATAGACAAGGGAAGGGTGTGCGCTGTCGATCCAGGGATTTGTGAAGTAGAGCTCTTGGAAAGAAGAATGAAGTGCAGGCGGGCTAGGACCCTTGCGGTGACGAATGACCGTCCAGTACAGATCCGCCACTTGCGGGATGTCTTCTTCAACGAACGGACGTACGCGGCCCATCTCTTCGCGGCCTCAATGATCGTGCTGATCGCATTGGTGGAACACTCTCCTAAGCCAGAAGGGATTCGGCTTAGGATGGGTGTCCTGCAGTAAGCAATCGATTCTAACCCCAACAAAGGGCCGACGCAGGAATAAATTCACAGACAAGAAACTCTGGCGTAGCTACAAGTTGGCAGAGTCTCTCTCCGGCTCGAGGCACAGTTGACATTTTGGCGGAATTCCCAGCTTTTTCCAGCAGATTCAAGGTTTTTGGTGTATAAATGCACAGGGCGGCATAGCCGCAACCAAAAGCAGATTCTTCGCTGCGCTCAGAATGACATGTCATTCTGAGTCCGCCGCGGCAGGACATGTCATTCTGAGCGCAGCGAAGAATCTGATTTTCTTCTCGCGGCGCGATGAAGTTGGCGCCTTGTACCACAGAGCGATTAAGGGGGAGTATTGGATCATGGAAGATGTGCTGCCAAGAGTGCAGAAGGCTTTTGAGGACGCGTTCCATATTGATCCGCAAACTGTCACCATCGACACCACACCCAAGGACGTTCCCGCGTGGGATTCGATGGGACATGTGGAGCTAGCGAGCAGTCTCGAGCGCATCTTTGGACTCAGCTTCGATGTCGATGAGTTGATGGAAATGGAGAATGTGAAGGAGATTTCCAGGATCGTGCAATCCAAGCTTGCCGAGGCCCAGCGTGCACAAGTCCAATGAGTGGAACTTCGCGGGTCGTTTGGTCCAGGGACTGGGGCAGAATTCCTGTCTGATTGACGCCGCGACTGGGCAGATGTTTCCCGGTAGAGACGTTCCCGAGTTAATCGTGGGCTTCGCAGCTCGGTTCCTGTCAATTGGCTTACAAGCAGGCGACCGGCTGCTGATCATCTGTGGTTTAAGTCCGGCCAGTACACTGGCGTACTTGGGGGCCATGTATGCCGGGTTCGTGCCAGTGCTGGTGGATGAGCGTGCGCTCGCGACTTCCGGTGACTTGCTGTTTACCAAGGCCCGCGCGAAGGCCGTGTGGGCCGGGGAGGGAATCCGCTGGGACTGGGCACGGAAGAAGGGCGTTCCCACGGTGGAGGGCGGCGTCAGTACTTCTCCCGCCCAGTCGTTAGGACCGGCTCCGTGTGCGGAAGGAGATCTCGCCGCGTTGATGCCCACCTCAGGCTCTACTACCACACCGCGGCTGGTGATGGTGAGTCATGGCAACCTGCATGCCAACACCGAGGCGATTATCCGAAGCCAGCGTCTGGGGACGGACGAAAGAGCCATGCTCATCATGCCCGTGAGCTACTGCTTCGGCGCCAGCGTCATGCATACTCACCTGTATCAGGGAGGTAGCGTCGTTTTCGACTCGAGGTTCATGTTCCCTGACAAGGTACTCCGCTCGATTAACACTTACGGCTGTACCACCTTCGCGGGTGTGCCGACCGTTTACAATGTCCTGCTCCGGCGCTCAAACCTCATATCCATCCCGTTGCCGAGTCTTCGGCGCTTCCTCCAGGCAGGCGGCGCGCTCGCGCCTGAAAGTGTCCAGGAGATGCGCAAAATCGTGCCCACGGCGGAGTTCTTTGTCATGTATGGCCAAACTGAGGCCACCGCCCGGATCTCCTGTCTGCCCCCGGATCACTTGACCGGAAAGCTGGGCAGTGCAGGTCTGCCGTTGGACAATCTGGAGGTCCGCATCGTTGATGACGAAGGCCGCGAGCTACCCGAGGGGCAAACCGGCGAGATCCAGGTGCGAGGGCCGTCGGTTTGCTCGGGATACTTCGATGATCCCGAAGCCACGGCGCGCAAGTTTGTTGACGCCTGGCTCAAGACCGGTGACTTCGCCTGCCGTGACCTCGAGGGGTACCTCTGGATCAGAGGACGCGCGGATGAGTTCATAAAGATGCGCGGCCTCCGCGTGAGCTTTGCCGAGGTAGAGGCGAAGGTGGCGGCCACCCCCGGTGTTGACGAATGTGCGGCCCTCGCCGTGCCACACCCGGAAGCCGGCGAAGCCCTCGTGCTTTTCATCGTTACGGCCGGCGGCGAGACCGTCGTCGAAAGAATTCGACATGCGATCCCGCCCCAATGGACCTGCGCTTCAATAAAAGTGGTCGCTGAGCTACCGAAAACCGCGAACGACAAAATCGCCCGGTCTCAGCTACGGACAATGATGTGAGCACAAGGATGGAGATTGAGCAATGCATCGAGGGCCTCTTGACGCCGGCGCCCTACCGGCTGGCTCCCGAGCAACGCCAATGCGCCTTGCTGGCTCTGCTCAAGGAAGAACTGGCCTACGCTTGCGACCGAAATCCGCGGTTTCGTAACTATGTGAATCATTGGCCGGTGGATTTTCGCGCGGCGGACAAGCTTGCCGATCTGCCGTTCCTCCCCGTCGGCGCCTTTAAGCTGAATCCGCCCTTGGCTCTGGTTGACGCCGGCGAGGTTAAGCGCACTCTTGCTTCCAGTGCGACTACCGGTCAGGTACCGAGCCGCGTGATTCTGGATGCGGCGACTGCCCGGAGGATGACCAAAGGCGTCGTCACCATCATTCGGGATTTCATCGGACCGGCCCGCCGGCCTTATCTCGTCATCGACACTCCAGAAAACATGACAGCTCAGGCGGAATTGGCAGCACGTGCCGCAGCTATTCAAGGCCTAGGGTCTTTCGCGACGGCGGTCACGTGCTGCCTGCGCCGCGATCAACAAGGAGAATCGAGCCTGGATCTGGAGAAACTTCTTGATTGTGCTGCCAGGTGGAAAGAGACCGAGGTTCTGGTTTATGGGTTTACGCATGTGATCTGGACCCAGCTCGTGCAGCCTCTACAGCGCAGGGGCGTAACGCTCGGCATTCCCAACGTCCATGTGCTGCACAGTGGTGGTTGGAAGCGTTTGGAGGAGCAGGCAGTGACGAAAGAGGTTTTCACACGCGGCGTGGCATCGGTCTTTGGCTGTTCCGCGGATCGCATCATCGACTACTACGGCATGGTCGAGAATGTGGGCGTTGTCTACCCGGATTGCCGGCACGGAAACAAGCATGTTCCCGCCTTCGCGGAGGTCATCGTGAGGCATCCTCTGACGCTTGCCCCCGTTGAAGCCGGACAGGTGGGCATCGTCGAGGTGTGCAGCGTGCTGCCCACGAGTTTTCCCGGCTTTCTACTGCTGACCGAGGACCTGGCCGAATTCATCGGCTACGACGGGTGCCCCTGCGGAAGGCGCGGCACTCAGTTCCGCTTTGCGGGAAGGGTACCGAAGGCGGAAGTGCGAGGCTGTGGCAACGTGGAAACAACGCGTAACCGTGATTTGGAGTGGAGCATCACGGCATGAGTGATCTGATCCAGGCGGTGCATTCTCCACAGGAGATCGGATGCGCGGCACGCCGGTTGCGGGAGATGGCACGGCAAGAGGAGATCCCTCCGCAGGTGGTGTTGGAGGTTTTTGAGCAGTGGGCTGCTGCTTTGGAGACACCCGACTTGCACGAACTCCCGGGCGTGGCGTTTCTCCGCCTGTGGCTCCGGCGTGGCACTTTAGAGCCGATCCTGCTCCGCGAACTCGGGCCGGATTCGCTGACGGGCGGGTGGCGGGAAGAGGGACGTGCAAGGCTGCGGTCATTTCCGCTGGGAGTCGTCGGCCATTGGCCGGCGAGTAATATCGAGATCCAGCCCGTGTTGTCTTTGACGTGTGCCTTGCTCGGAGGCAATGCCTGTCTGGTGCGCGTGCCCGGTAGCCTGGTCGCCGCAACCCGGCTGATCATGGAGAAGCTGCAACAGGTCGATCGCAGTGGTTTGTTGACCCCCCGCATCTTCATGGCGAGCTTCGATCATTCGCGCCTGGGTCTGCACGAGGCCATGGCGCAGGCCGTGGACGGCGCCATGATCTGGGGCGGCGCGGAGGCGGTCTCGCAGGTGCGTGCGTTGCCTTTTCCTCCTTGGGCGCGCGTTATTGTCTTTGGTCCGCGGCTCTCCGTTGCGGCCATGGACGCCGGAGCGTGGGGCGACCGGACGGAACGGTCGTCCTGGTGCCGCAGGGTTGCACGGGACGTGTGGCAGTTTGACCAACAAGCCTGCTCGTCACCACAAGCACTGTTTCTCGAGGACGGCAGCGGAGGCGATCCCAGTGAGTTCGTCGAGGATCTGAAGCTTGCTTTTCAGGAGGAGAACCGCATCCATCCGCGCCGGGAAATCCATGCAGTTGTAACCTCGGCCATCTGTCTCGCCCGTGCCACTTGGCTTCTTGATGATGCGGGGAACCGCGCAATCTTTCCCCAGTCGCCGGATTGGACCATCCTCCTGGGAAGGGGCGCGGAAATACCCAAGCCTGTGCAAGGCCGCACGCTCAGCGTCCTTCTCGTGGATGATCTCCTGGAAGTGATCTCGAAGTTCGATGGAACCGTACAGACTTTGGGGTTGGGTATCAAGGCTGCCGACCGGGAGCAGACGCTGGCCCAGGCCGCAGGGCGCCACGGGGTGGACAGAGTCGTAAAGCTCGGCCGGATGCATGTGTTTACCTCTCCGTGGGACGGGATGGATTTGATCCGTCCCATGGTGCGCCTCGTTCGCCATGTGCGCTCACAGGATTGAGTTCAAGAGGGTGGCAAGATGGAGCACGCGGAATCGTTTCTGGAGGCTTTGGAGCGAAGGGCCAGGCCGTTTGCGCCCCATGCTCGGGCAACTTTCGAGGCCAACAGAGAACTCTGCTCCTGGCTCTTGAATCCGCTGGCCCGTTGGGCCGAGGCAGCCTTTGGCGCCACAGCCTTTGACCATGCGGCGCGTGGCTACGCCAAGTATTGCCTCGGCGTCGCTCAGGCCCGGAAGGCTTACGAGCTCGCCGGCAAGTATACCTCGGAAGGCATGCCGGAAATCGTGTCTGGGGTTTACGAGGATGAGGGTTATACGGTCCCTTACATGTGGGCTGCAATTCTTATCTACGCCTTCTGGCCGTCCATGGTCAATCACCTGGCCCTGTTCCGGGACCAGTTCGTGAGGCGCTTGCAATCAAACGCGACTGTCTTGGAACTGGCAGCAGGTCATGGTGTGCTTAGCCTGCTGGCTGCCGAAGAGCGGCCGGACATTCGGGTTGAAGGCGTGGATATCAGTCCGCCGGCGGTGGCCATTGCGAATCGCCTGCTAGCCGTGTCCGGACACACAGGTCGTGTCAGCTTCGAGGTCAGGGATGCGCTGGCAGCCGACGGTCCTGAGGCCAACGGGGAACACCAGGGGATCATATCCGCGATGCTTGCCGAGCACTTGCCTGACCCCAGGCCGCTGTTCACAGTGATCTCTCGGCGCATCTCGCGGGAGGGGCTTGTTTTCTTCAGTACCGCTCTCGAGTCCGCTCAGCGCGACCACGTTTTTGAGTACAACGAAGAGAGCCAGCCTCTGCAAATGGCCGAGGCTGCCGGCCTGCGCGTCACACGCCTTGTCTCGGATGCCGGCGCTGTGCCGCCCGGCTCACGGTTTGTGCCGCGTGCCGCCGCTATGATTCTGCGGCGGCGTTGAAAGTGCGCAGGTCGCCAGGCTGCCGCCTCTCGTCATCCGCTCCATGACCGTATCACGTCAGAATGCGGATCGCCTTCTCGCGGGATGGTGTTCGAGTCTGCAAGCATCCGCAAAACAGCTTTGCAGAAGAAGGATGGATTAGAGATGGCCAAGCCTTTGATGACCTTTGAGGGAGTGCGAGCTCTTCTTGCGCAGAGATTTCCTATGCTGATGGTCGATAGCGTGATCTCCTTGGAACCCGGCAAGAGGATCCGAACAACCAAGAATGTGACGGGAAACGAAATTCACTTTCTCGGTCATTTCCCCGAGCACGCGGTGATGCCAGGAACATTGATTGTCGAGGCCATCGGGCAATCGGCTTCCATCCTCTTTGCAAAGACCGAGGGAACTCGGCCGGGGGAGTTTCTGGTGCTTGGCTCGATCAACGACATGAGGTTTCTGGTCCCTGTGGTGCCAGGGGACAGATTGGAAATTGACGTGGAGGCCCTGAAATTCGTTGGGGATTTCGCCTTCGTGGAGGGAGTTGCGTCGGTCGATGGCGCCGTGGTCGCTAAGGGCAAACTTGGCTTCGCCAGACGGAATCTGCAAACCTCCAGCGCCCCGGCTGAGGCCAAGGCCGCCCGCTTGTAGCGCAGGGCCCGCGGTCCGGCCCGCCAATCTTAATGGCGGGCGGCTCTTCCAGCGGCGCGCGCTCTTGGCGCGCCGCAAACAGGACAATGAGCTTTAGGGGCGGCCCCGCGAGCGACGAAGACCCAGTCCATCGTCAGAAATCATCGGCGAAGACGCTTTACCATCGTGACCCTTCTCCCCGACCGCGAGAACCTTACGCGGTCCATGGTGCGTCGAATCAGGAAGAGGCCGCGTCCATGGGTCTCGAACAAGCGCTCCGCTTGGGTGGGATCCGGGACTTCCTTCGGATCGAAGCCCGGGCCCTCATCCTCGACCACTAACAACATGCCTCGATCGGGCTGGCAGAAGCATCGCACATCAACCTTCTTGGCCGGGTCTTGCCGGTCCCCGTGAACAACCGCGTTGGCGAGTGCCTCTCGCAAAGCCAATTCGATCTCCGCGAGATGGTCTTCTCCACACTTCATTTCACGTGCCAGCGCCGTGATATTCTGGACGACCCTTTCGAGCGCCTGCACGGTGGCAGGAATGGTTTCAACGAAACGCAGGGACAGCCGGCTTTTCTCCATCTGACATCGCGCCGAAGCGGCGGGTTTCGGTCTCACTTTGCCCTTGGTTTGCATGTGGTTTATACCTCCCTGCAAGCAAGTCCAGCCTTGTACTATACCCCAATCGTCCAATCTCCGCCCTCCCCCACGTAGTTCGAGGCGGGGGAGGATAAGACAACTTTGATTCAGCTACGTCGAACGGAGTTCAGCAAAAGCGCTAACAGACCGCCAATGGCTCCGAGGAGCACGCCCATGGCGAGCCCCAGGATCGTTAAGTGTCCGAGAGCGCCGAACATAGTTTCGTAGGCAAAATACGTAGCCATACCGGATCTTTGCTCCACGGCGCCCCGGACCGCGTATTCCTGGATGTTCAGCGGATCGCGCAGCAGAAATCGCATCCACACGACCGGCAGGAGTAGACCCATTAGGCAGGAGATCAGCCCACTCATCAAACCGCTCCAAAGTCCTACATGGATCGCCGACCCGAATCGTCGTAGATGCAATGCCTGTGCACAGGAGGCGATGAGGATCAGCAGCGCAATGAGTCCCCATGCGCTGCTGTCTACGATGAACCTGGCGGAAGCAGTGGACACCCGGGGGTCCACGAAATTGTTGAAGCTGATCTCCGGCACCCACAAACAGCCTGTGACCAGCCCGATGATGATGCCGAGCCTTGTGTCAGCCCGGTGTGCGGGGATCCGTTTGTTTCATAAGACTGAGCAGGTGTGCTGGCGGCGTCACCCTTCACGCAGGGTGAGTGCCAGTTCGGTATTTAACCACGATCAATACGCCGACCAAAGCGAAAAACCTCCTGGCAATCTTGGCTTTCATTGTATTCCGTGTTCCATCGAGATATCGCATGGAAAACGGGTCAGGGTGCCGGTTGACTCGATTGCGGAGGCGTATACGTTTCATGCTATATGGCCCGCTGGGGTGCAAGATTGCGGTTGCGAAGGAACCGGTGGGGAGTATACTGCTGGGGCTCAGGGTGGCAAAATGCAACTCGCGGCTCAACCCCTGGCATGCCAGTTGCGTCGCATCGCACCGCATAGGACGACATGACCAACATTTTGAGCGATCTGCGTTTTGCTGGGCGAGTTCTGCGGAAGAGCCCGGGTTTCGTGGCCGTGGCCGTGGTCACGCTCGGACTGGGGATCGCCGCCAGCACCACGGTGTTCAGTTGGATTGACACTGTGTTGCTGCGCCCGATCACAGGCGTGCGGAACGCGCACGAGTTGCGGGCTGGCGCAGACTCCGTAGTCTGGAGTCTGCGATTTCCCGAAGGGACCAGGGAGGTGGCCGGGGCATCTCCTCACGACCCTCGGCGAAACGTGCCTTCGGCAGATCGCAGACGTTAAAAAACAACGTCTGCGCCGCCCTGCCGACGGATATTTGTGGCTACCGCAAGAATCTGACTGCCGATTGCGGTCCGCATATGATGCGGCAGCAGAGCCGTGAGTTCAAGTGTCTGCCATGCCGCGGCTGTTCGTTCCGCCGTTTCGGTAACAATCTGCCAGAGAGGACTCGCCGGCGGGCGCACGCACGCCTCGGTGAGCCGGTCGTATAGCCATGCGGCTGTGCGGTCGCCGAGGTTGGCGCTGACCGCCTGATGAATCGGACTGAGCACCTGAAGAAGCACAAAGATCGCGCCGGCCACCGCCAGCGGACCGGCGAGAGGACCGCCGCGTTGCACGGCGCCGACCAGCACGCCCATTGCGATGGCGAATGCCGCCGGCAGGATCCCTCTCAGCAGGAGGGCCGTCCACCAAGCGGCGGCGAGGCTAGGGTCCGCCTTCGGCAGGACGGCGAAGAACTTCCATTCCTTGCGCTCGGTCAGTGTTTGGAACATACCCTATTTTGCCAGAGAGCCGGCGCGCGCACAACTCCCCGTCGCCGACGCGCAGCCGAGCGGCTTGATGGAGATGGCCACAGCGAGCACCACAATCAGCCCACCGATGATCCAATCCAGAATCCCCCTGAGCTATCCGAAATTCAAGGCATAATACCGTGTGCCATCATCGAGGTGTTTTATCGCGCTTGGCGTTGGGAGGAGTCTCATGGACGCAAGACCATTAAACCTCGCGGACGCGGCAAAGTCGAAACTCGACATCGCTGTGCTCGCGATTCCCGCCTTGATCAAAGTGACCCTGCATTTGCTGACGTACAAGGGGTTCGGCTTCTTCAGCGATGAGTTCTATTACATCGCCTGCAGCAAGCGGCTCGCTTGGGGGTACGTGGACCATCCTCCGCTTTCCATCCTGCTGCTCCGCCTGGATCGCTGGCTGTTTGGCGATTCCCTGCTCTCGATCCGGCTGTTGCCGGCGCTCGCCGGAGGTGCCACGGTCCTCCTCACCGGGCTGCTGGCCCGGCGACTGGGGGCGGGAAGGTTCGGTCAGTTGCTCGCCCAGGTGTGCGTACTGGTTGCCCCAGTCTATCTGGGCGGCTGCCACATATTCTCGATGAATGCCTTTGATGTGCTTTTCTGGCTCGCCGCCTTCTACATTCTGGTACTGATCTTCGACGGGGGAAGTCCCAAGCTTTGGATCGCTTTCGGCCTGGTCGCGGGGCTGGGGTTGGAGAACAAGATCACCGTGCTTTCCCTCGGGTTCGGACTGGTGGTGGGGCTGGTGCTGAGCCGGCAACGACGCCATTTCCTGAGCGGGTGGTTCTGGTTGGGAGGAGCGCTCGCCGGCTTGATCTTTCTGCCGTACGTATTGTGGCAGATACCGAACGGCTGGCCAACTCTCGAGTTCATGCACAACGCAACCCGCGACAAGATGGTCAAGCTTTCCTTCCCCGCCTACTTTTCAGGTCAGATCCTGCAGATGCATCCCTTCACCTTTCCCGTCTGGCTGGCAGGACTCGGCCTGTTGATCCTTTCTAGGACGTACCGAAGGTATCAACCCCTCGGCTGGTGCTACCTTGCCGTCCTCGCTCTCTTCGTGGTGACTGGTGGAAAGACCTACTACCTGGCCCCAGCCTATACGGTCCTCTTTGCCTTCGGCGCCTTCTGGACCGAGCAAACGTTTCCCAGCAAGGCCCTGCGTGGGGCGCTCCTGATGCTGATCGTTGCCGGTGGACTCGTCACTCTTCCCGTCGCCCTGCCGATTCTTCCCGTGGAGGCGCATATCCGGTACTCGGCGGCCCTCGGATTAAAGCCCGACGCCGGAGGAGAGCGTCATCGCGTAGCCAGGCTGTCCCAGTATTACGCCTCCATGTTTGGCTGGGAGAACCTGGTGGGAGAGATTGCCCGGGTGTATCGTTCGTTGCCTCCCGAGGATCGCGCCAAGTGTGGCATCTTCTGCATGGATTACCACCAGGCGGGGGCGATCGATTTCCTGGGAAAAAAGTACGGGCTGCCCGATGCCTCGTCAGGGCACAACAACTATTGGTTGTGGGGTCCCCGCAGTTCGTGGGAAGTGGGAATCGTCATCAACCGCGGGCCCGACGACCTCGCGCAACTCTTCCAGGAGGTCTCGCAGGAAGGCTTCATTCACGACGAAACCGGCTACGTTCAGCCCTCAGAAAACGATCTCTCGGTGTATGTCGTCCGGAAGCTGAAGAAGCCCCTTGTGTGGGCTCAGGTCAAGCACTACGAGTGAATCGGCGTATCAATCTCGGATTCTCCAGTCAGAACAGCACTGACCGAGATGATGGCTACCCGCTTTATTTATCGACCGGATATTGCGGATGCAATACCGATTCTTTCTCGGCAACGCTCTGGTCGCGTCCGGTGTACAGACACGGGAAGAGCGGCACGCTGTTTAGGGCGTCCACGATCTTCTTCTTCAATCCCAAAAGCATCAGCGGATTGATCTTCGGAAGGTCGGCCTCGGTGAATTTCCCCTTCACGCCTGCGAACCGCTTCATATGGCCGACCGCGCACCGGATATCGAACCGGGAGGGGTATACTTCGGGCACGTCGCGGTCGAGCTTCGTGAGCGCATAAACCGCCTCCATCGCCGTGCGCACCGAAGTCTCGACGGTGAACACCGCGTCGTCCTTGACCTCTACGTATTGGCCGATGAATCCAAGATTCGTACACCCTTCCGGCACCCCGCGCGGGCGATCCGTGACCTTGCGCGGCATGAACTGGCTGTTGATGTACGGCATCATGCAGGTGGAAACGGAGGTATGGGCAAGAAGCTCATTCTTCATATCCAGCAGGCCGAGATGATAGAGCACTTCGGTCATGATCTCTTCGCCCGTGCACTCCTGCATCGGCTTTTTGATGTAATCGCCCGGGCGCTCACCGAACAGCCCATTGCCCCAAAATACGTCTTCATCCTCCGCCTGGTCGGGAAAGAACGGCTTATGGTGCAGGATGAGCCCGATCTCCCACCCTGAGTCCTTGATCGAAATCGCGCCGCCTGTCCCCGCCTTGCTTCCTGTCAATTCTTCAAGTCTCTTGACGAACTGGGGATATCCCTTGATGGTCGGGAAGAAGGACATCCACT